>Ga0209541_10005391_pt1 | contig 22318 bp, 24 predicted proteins | sample RifCSPlowO2_01_FD_184027 | JGI IMG/M metagenome (GOLD analysis project Ga0209541, IMG submission 184027) | Groundwater microbial communities from Rifle, Colorado - Rifle CSP2_plank lowO2_0.1 (SPAdes) (version 2) | ecosystem: Environmental > Aquatic > Deep subsurface > Groundwater | place...
TCTTTTGTTGCAAATAGAGACCTACTCTACCTGCACCACAACCTATGTCAAGAACTCTTCCTTTTGCAAATTTTATTGCTTTTTTCTGCCATTTTGGCCAAACCCTATATTTACCAAAGTAGGATTTCGGGCCTCCAGAAAGGCTCACTAAGCCGTCATTTCTTTCTACAATTTCATAAGATTCCTTACCCTTGAAATATGCTAATATCTCTTGACCAAAAGCATCGACATTTTTTTTCATTAAGGACATTTAACTGGAGTTTCTTATAAAGCTATCTCCAGGTTACCCTAACACAAAATTTATAGTATAAATAGTTAACTTTAAAAATTAATAAGTGACCAGCTTCATTAAGCTCCGTTAGTCTAGCCCGGTCAATTTTAAAAACCGATAGGATTCGGCCCTTTCGAGTAAGCTTTTAGGAAAGGCTTAAGCAAAAACAAAGAAAGGCTGAGACCCGGGTTCAAATCCCGGACGGAGCATATTTTACTAATTTCCAAAACAGCGAAAATGTCGTCAATAGAGATCCATAGTTCCACTTATCAAAACTTTAAGTTTTTAGAATTCTAATAAATCATAATTTCACAACTTTTTTAAAGATTTCTAAATAATCCATAAACATGAAAAAAAGATTAACAATTTTAGGGTTAATTGCTTTATTTTTAAGTTTACAAATAGCTTTAGCTCAAATAAAAACCGAAGATATTGAGGTAGCATATGGTGATAGAAAGTTAATTGATTTAAACAAGAAATCTCCGTATACCATAAAACTGCATGAGACATCCTTACTCAGTTTTAGATATCCTGGAAGAACCAAAAATACAATGCTTGTTAACAACATTACTAGGCAAGGCATTAATGTGACTATGTTAGGGGATGCATATAAACCAGGTTTAGATGTTTTCATTAAAGCAGAAGATTACTACAGAGTTTTCACAAACGCAGACAAAATACCAGATATTATTTTAGAACCAAAAGTTTACAGGATTTCTGATGATCCAAAAGAAAGGACAATTACTTTTTTAGTAAGAAGAGTTGAAATCATACAAGGTGAAGCTCCTTTTAAAAATCCTGTTGAAGTGTCAACAGACAAGGTTACAGGAAGTGCTGTAAAAAAAGAAGAAGAAACTAATAATTCAAAAGACATAATACTCTACAGTGCCATTGTAATCGGAGCTATACTCCTAGGCAGCTTATATTTTTACTTTGACAATAAGAATAAAAAGAAAGAAGTAAAAAACCAAGATACTCAATAAAAACCTATTTAGCAAAACTAAAAACAGGACTCAATTTATGCTGAATTATTTTACCATCAACTGCACTAATCTTAATATTTAAAATATTAAAGCTTTGCATTATTAGAGTTATATTCCATAAGACTTCATCTAAACATTGGAGTATAATTATTTTTTTATATGGAACTTCATTTTTATATTTATCTTCTATAAGCTTATCTATTTTAGTTAATGCTTTATCCAAATCAACTTTTACATCTAATAATTTCAACTCATTTGGACTTTGTTCTGTTTTACTGAAAATCTTATCAGTATTCAAGACTATAACCTCATTTTGAATAAAGAAATTAGTTATTAATTCTGTATCTGGGTTATAAAAATCAATTTGCCAATTATCTTCTTTGTAATCTAAACAAAAAACTGAGCATAAATAAGAATTATGGTTTTCTGTAAACCACTTTTTATATTCGTCAGAATTTTGGACTAGTTTTAATTTATCCTTAATTGTGTCTAACATTCTAATTAACCTACAAAAATTGGTCTCCTAGATAAATATCTTGGCAATGGTAAAGCCTTTATTGGCATACCCTTTGTCCCATCATGAATTAACTTAATTAATTCATCAATCTTTAATATAGTCTGCTTATTATCTTCTCTAATCCTAACATTAAGTTTATTTTCTTTGATTTCTTTTTCTCCAATAACTATAATATAAGGAATCCACTCAAGTTCCGCCTTCCTAATTTTCTTACCTAAGGTATCATTAGTATCATCTACATCAACCCTAATATTATTATCTTCGAATTTATTCTTCATTGTTTCAGCGTATTTCATATGATTTTCTAAAGATATAGGTATTAATCTAACTTGAATAGGGGCCAACCATAATGGGAAAGATTGAATTTTTCCTTCTTTTTGGAGCATTGCGTTTTTCTCCAAGAGTGCGTAAATAACTCGTTCAATAGCACCAGATGGCGATAAATGTAATATCAAAGGATGTTGCTTTTTTCCATTCTTATCTATAAAATTAATTCCATACCGCTCGCCATTTTCAACATCAATTTGGTCAGTAGATAAAGTGGCTGCCTTATCAAGTGCATCCACAAAATTAATCTCATACTTAAAAACATAGTAAAAGAATTTCTCATCCCATATCTCGATCAAAGCTGGTTTGTTCCATGTCTTTACTAGTCCATTCACAAGATCCTTATTCTTATCATAAAAATCTTGAGTTACTCTAATTGCATATTCAAAGTCATCAGGAACAGAAAAACCAACACCTTCTAATGTGCTCTTCGCTAAATCAAATCTAACTTTTAATTCTTCCTTAGCTTGATTCAAGTCTTCGCATAAACAATGGCAATCAGGCATTGTAAAACCCCTTAATCTTCTTAATCCAGTTAATTCGCCTCTTTGCTCAACTCTAAAACTCTTAGCAAGCTCATAAATTCTCAAAGGTAAATCTTTATAGGAAATAACCATATCATGAGCGATCAAAAATTGACCAAAACAAGCTGCAAATCTCAAGAATGTTTTTTTATTAGGCGTTTGTATTGTATATTGTCTAGCAGGGAATCTATTCAAGTAACTTTTCAGTGAAGGATGTTCATAATCATACATTATTGGAGTTTCAACTTCTAATGCCCCATAATCTATCATTCTGTCAGTAACATATTGCTCTATTAGAGATTTAATTAATCTTCCTTTAGGATAATATCTTAGATTCCCAGGATCACTACCGGGCTCATAATCAACCAACTCCATTTTCTTCATCATAGTTACGTGTGGTGGCTCTTGCTTGGCAACCCTAACTTTTTCCATTTCATAACTAGCAAACTTCTCAAGTTTTTTATACTTAGAAAAATTAAATCCCATAATCTTGTTATTTTTTATGGATATTTCATTTAACTTTCCATTTATATCTAAAATATACCATGAACTCTTTAATTTTTTCTCGTTTTTTACAGCCTCAGAAACATCCTTTTCTCCACCAACATCTTCCAAATTAATAACTCTAGAAAGCTCGCTTAATGGATGCCCCTTACACTTTATTTCAAACGCCTTATACCACCCAAAAACTATTCTAGAAACTTCAAATTTTTTTTCTTTTAATTCTATTTCAGCTTTCTTTAGAATTTCTAATGCAATTTTTGGGGAGGCTAAATCAGAACTTAGATGTGCATAAGGGTAAAGTACAATCTTTTTACATTTAACTTGCTTGGCAATATCATCAATCTCCTCTGCTAATTTCTTAGAAATTAAATTAATATTTGATTCATCACTTTTTTCAACTGAACTAAAAACAACTAAACACTCAGTAAACTCTTCCTTTTTTTTAGTCACTTCTTCTGCATTAGAAATGGCTTTTTTTTGAGGTTCTACAATAAGCTTGTCAGCATGAATTGTTAATATTTTCATAACAAAAACATCATCATAGACATTTATAAATATTATCCTTTAGAAAGGTATCTCTTCATTTATAGCAACAAGGTCATCTAGCTTCAAGTTACCTAGTATCTCTTTACGATTTCGATTTAAATGTGAGATCCATTCAGGATAAACATTTCCAGGTAAATAATATCTTGTTATTGAAAAAGGTATAAGGAAATTAACACCATCTACAATCAACATAGGTGAAAAAGATTTATGAACCCTAAGTTTATCGATAAAAAGGTCTATAGCTAAGTTCCTTAAACCATTTGGATCTGGGAAATCTTCATGACTAAAGTTCTCTAAGCCTTTATGTAGCATGGTAATAGTAGAACCATTTGGCCTTGACTTCATAAGCGGCCCACCATTAGATAATTCTTTTCCGTACTGAACTTGTACCTGAGATATAGCAAACATCCATAAAACAAGATTTGAAGGCATAATTAACAAATCTCTAGTGCCCCTACAAAGCCGTTCTACCAAATCTTGCTTATTGATTTTACCAAGCCCATTCATAGTTCTACTTGTCCCATATCTAAATATTGCATAATCTACAAAAGGTGCCGAATCCCCAGCATTAATTCTTCTAAAAAGGCTATATAGATAATTTTCAAGCTGTCTATAGCTACAATGAGGTCTAGAATTTTTAGTTGAAGTAGCCTTAACTTCAACATAACCAGTCCCATATCTTGACTGAATAACAATATCAGGCCGAAAAACTCTCGATTGTCCATCCATCATCCTTTGAATATTTGTTTTATACAACCTAGTTAATTTTCCTTTTCCACCATAAATCATGCCATGATAAAGCGCAGCATAAAAATGACCGATATTAGAATTTGCAATGGCCGCATGTTTTACTACATCTTCAGGGCTTTCTATTTTTTCCACTTGATCTAAAAGTGTTCTGCTAACATAAAAGTCCTTACTTTCCATATTTGGCCTCATTTTTAATTCTTGAATGATTTATTTAGAAACATATTATATTTAACAAACTATGCCTTAAAAAAGAGCAAAATATAAATACTAGTAATTTAACTTTATATACATGAAAAAGAGAGTGTGGCTTGCAGTTATACTGATTTTAGGCGTTCTTTTTGTTACTCAAGATGCAAACGCAGACGTTATAATTACAGCAGTTAGATCAAATACATTCAATCTTGGAGATGAAGTACTCCTTAGGGGTTATGCTAGAGCACCTTCAACAGATACATGGACTTTAACTCAGAATCTTCAATGTGATGACAGAATAACGCAAATTAACAAAAGGGTAGTAAGTTTAACATTTGATGAAAGAATAGACTTCAATGAAAATGTTCGCCTTAATGACTTTGGCAATTGCATTTTCTTAGTTAAATTTAGTAGTGCTTCAGGAACAAATGAAGAAGCAAGCTCATCAAGTTTCACAGTAACAAAACAACTCAAAGGAGATTTTTTACTAGACAAAACAAAAGCCCACTTTGGTGACACAGTTAAATTAACTGGAACTGTTAGGAAATTAGATGGTGGTTTAGTTAATGGCTATGGCAGTGTTTCAATTAAGAAAGATAATGAAAATTATGTTACATCTTCAATTAATATAATAGAAGGTGCATTGAAATATTCTACGTCAATAGACAGGTTACCACAAGGCTCTTTTGTTTTTGAAATATCAGTAAGAGACACATATGGTAATGAACATTTATTTACAAATGTTGCAACCTTAGAAGTAACAAATAAACTTACTTTAAATCTTAGGTTGTCTGAAACAACCATAAGGCCAAGTGATAAAATTGACATACTTGGTGAGATTACAGATGTTAATGGAAAAAATGTGAAAAATGGTGAAGCAATAATTAAAGTAGATTTTGATGAATTTAAAGCATTAGTAATTGATGGTGTAATTGACTATAGTTATAAGTCGCCAAAAACAATAAACTCTAATGATCACACTATGCATATAATTGTAAAAGACGAGCATGAAAATACAGGAGAGATTACTTTAAGGTTTAATGTTGTACCAATAGTAACTACATTAGATATTGAAACTAATAAAGATGCTTACTTTCCAAAAGAAGCAATATCTATTACTCCTTTTTTATATGACCAAGCAGATGAACAAATATCTAAAGATGTTACTTTAGAGATTTACAATGCTGCTAATGAAATTGTTTTAACAAAAACAACTGAATCAAACGCTGAAACATTGTTTAAGCTTACTGATTATGCAACCCCAGGTACATGGAAAATTAAAGCTAGCTCTTCAGGTTTAACAGATGAATTAACTTTTGACGTTAAAGAAGTTAATGATATATTAACAACCTTAGAAAACCAAATTATAACTGTAAAAAATGTAGGTAATGTAGATTATACTGAAGACTTAGAAATAATTGCTGAAGGGTCTGAAAAAACTTTTACTATTTCAAAAAGAACAAAATTAAAACCTGATGAAACACTTCAAATTTATTTATATAAAGACATTCCAAAAGGAACATACGATATTTCAATTACAAATACTAAGTTTAAAGCTGAAGATATTGAAATTATTGACCCAAGGTCTATTGGTAATAAATTTGGGGATTACTTCAACTCTGTAACAGGAAGCGTAGTACAATCAAAAGGTTCAACAACTTCCATGAAACCAATTATAACATTATTTGCCTTTATTCTTGTAATTGTCCTTCTTGTATTTGTTTCTAGATATTCTGCGAAAGCCAAACTAAGAAGAAGGAGAGAATATGACAAAAAGCAAGGTATGGAAACATTCGGTAAAATAATAAGAGATAAAGAAAAAGAAATGCAAAAAACAGAAATTAAAGATAGATCACAATATAGAAGAGGATTTGGGATGCGTGAGGAAAGCCCAGAATTAAGCGATATAAAAAAAAGAGTAGAAAGTGACTTAAAAAGATCACCAATTAACAAAAATAATGATTATATTGAAATGAGATCTAATAAAAACTACAGTGGTAATGAAAACGAAAACAAAAATAATGAAAAAAAAGGCCTTTTCAGAATGTTTGACTAAAAAAGGGATAAGCCCCTTAATTGCTACAGTCCTATTAATTGGTTTTGCAATTGCATTAGCTGCCATTGTTTTTAAGTGGGGTGGCGGTTTTACAAAGGACCTTTCTAAACAAACAAGTTATGAACTTGCTTCTGGAATTCAATGTACAAAAACTGTAAATTTAATGATAGAACAATCATGTATCCTTGGTAACAAAGTAAGGATTAAAACAACAAATAAAGCTGATGGCTCTCTAGCAGGAGCAATAATAAGAATTATTAATACCCAAAATCAAATCAAACAAACTGACTTAAACATAATTGTTAATCCTTTTCAAACAGTTAATTTTGATGGATACTATGATGGAATTCCAAAAAATATACTTAAATCAAGGATAACCATAATTCCGAAAATAAGTGTTAATGACAAAATAGAGATATGCCCAGCTAAGGACTTTGAATTTGATGGTTCAAATTGTCAAAACTTATTGAAATATGGTAGCTTTGAAGGCGTTAATGTATTTTTGAATCACGTGCCACCAGATCCTATTGATCCACCAGATATCTGGTATCCAAGTAGTTTAGGAATTGCAGACACCTTAGATAACACTGAATTATTTGGAGACAAAACATTGCAAATTACCTCTTTAGGATATGTTTACCAATCCACAAGTATTGAGTCAGGAAGAAGTTACACTATTACGGGTTGGATTAAACCTGCTATAGGGGGAAGCGGGCGCATCACACTTTCACCAAGTGGTTGTTCAGGAATTTCCACAGATACAGTTTCAACAAATGAATGGGTTTTTGTTAATCAATCAATGCCGGCTACAGACTCTTGTACTAGCTCAGCTGACCTTAAACTTGAAAATCTGGGCGTAACAGTAGGCGTAACAGTAGAATTTGATAATATTCAACTATTTGAATCTTGAATAAAAATTATATCTTTATCTTCTTTAATTTCATAAACATCCAGATATTCATAAATTAATTCTTTAATTATACTGAATTTCTTAGATTTTTTTAGTAAAGTAATTGCAATTTTGCTTTTAGAAACCCTTTTCATTTCTATTATTGCTTTCTTTGGATCATCAAAATTATGAATAGCAGTAACACAAATAACAACATCAAAAGATTTATCTTTAAAAGGAAGTTTCTCAGCTTTTCCAAAAATAACATTAGCTGTAGTCTGTTTAAGTAATCCTTTACTAGAATCAATTCCCGTATAATATTTAAATAATTTAGAATATAAAGCAGACCCACATGCTATGTCTAGAACTTTTTCATTCTTTATATTTAGTTCTTTAATAATGACCTTAACCTTATTTAGCTGTTCTTCACCATATAATTCGCCATAGCCTCTAGCTATTCTAGAATAATAATCCATAAATATCATCAAATAAGAAGGCTTATAAATATTTTATATTTTTAAAGTTCTATGCGGTGGTAGTTTAGTGGTAGAATCGTACCCTGCCACGGTATGGACCCGGGTCCGAATCCCGGCCACCGCATTCCTTAATAATCAATTAATTGAATTATGTGTTTTACTTCAATTAAATAGATTTTTTAAGTTTATTAATTTTCGATTTTAAAATGACCCCACCAATCCACGTAGAATTTGCATCGGTACCAAGAGGTTTAGAAAAATTCTTAGCCCAGGAAGGGTATATTAGAACTGACAATAGACCAAATGCAAAAGAATTTAAAGATTTTAGTAGAAAGGGTGGTGGCCCATCCCTATATTATGATGCTTTTACCTGTCTTCGTAGAATTGATGTAGCTGTCCTATTAAAGATACATTATGATAATTCAAATAGCCTTCAATTAAGTTATGCTTATGACTTAGCTAGAAAATTGATGCTAAGATTTAATGTCACAGTATTTGATCCATTAACTGAAATAGAAATCACAAGTAGGGAATACAGAACATAAGCATCATAGTAATTATTTAATATTTAATTTTTCAATAATGTCACTAATCATCTCAGAGGCAACTTCAGGATACCAAAAATTTAAGAATCTGCTAGACTCAACTTCAACAACAACCTTTCCATTCAATGGACACAATTTTTTTCTTGGTCCAAGCGCTAAGCTGCCATCAAATGAGTATTCTAAAGTAATTTGGGGAGCGGGTGCATTCTCAACTACACTTTTAACAGCTCTAAGAAAATTCTGAGGATTAAATTCTTCTTTTAAATACTTATAATACTTTGGTGTAGAAAAAATCTTAATCTTCTCTAGGTCTTGCATTAAGTGACTTTTATATTCCCCCTTAATTTTATTCAAATCAAAAGAATCAAAAACTCTCAAAATATTAGAAACAAATCTCTCTTCCTCAAACAAAACCATTTTTCTATAGGCAGGATCAATCTTCTTTAGAAATTCAAAATATTTAGAATTTACTTCTTTAATTACTTCTTTGAGTCTAAGTCTATGGTCTTGATCAAATACAACAATGTCCATCACACTAGACATATTTTTTATTCTAGTTAATGCTCTATGCAAGAGAATAATTGTTTGACCTTCACTCACTTCTCTCCAAAAATTCTCATAAATATTCAGCCGATTATTATAATCTTCTTCATCTTTTGCAACCCAACCATATTTCTTTCTAAACTCATGTAACTCCCCATCTTCTTCTTTGTCTTCAACAAAAGCCTTAAACATATTAAGTGCCAAATCTAAACTAGGAACATCCCTATTAAGGTCAACGCCCCAACCTCTTTTTCTTGAAACATTTGCAACAACTAATTTACCTCCAATCTTTTTCCAACATAAACTTGCCACAGTTTCAGAATTATCATCCCTAGCAGTAGAAGTCTCAAAAGCAGGTCCAGAATGAGGGGTAGCAATTACAATATTATTCTCTTTGTCTTGATACACTGAATAACCCGCTTTGAAGGATATAATCATAAATTAAAATAATTTATATACATATTTAAATTTATTTTCATTTGATTATACATGACTGAAATAAAATTTAAAGAACAGTTCATAAAAAGATATGAACAACTAACAGATATAGAAAACTTCAAAGAAATAACATCAAAATACTTAAGAAGGAGTATTAGAGTAAACACCTTAAAAACTAAAACAAAGCAATTAACTAATAGGCTTGATAAGGCTTTTACATTAGAAAAAGTCCCCTGGTGCAATGAAGCTTTTTTTGTAGATGGAGAAAGAAGAGATTTGGGAAACCTTATTGAGCATAGTCTTGGTTATTTTTACATCCAAGAAGCAGCTTCATTAATCCCCCCATTAGTTTTAGATCCCAAAGAAAACGAAGTAATACTAGACATGGCTGCAGCTCCTGGCTCGAAAACCACACAGATGGCAGCTATGCTAAATAATTTAGGTATTATTATTGCCAATGATGTTAAATTTGAAAGACTAAAATCTCTTTATATAAATCTTCAAAGATGTGGAGTTTCAAACACAATAATGACACTTTCAAATATTAGTAGTATTAAAGGCCAAAGTTTTGATAAGATATTGCTTGATGCACCTTGTTCAGGAACTGGAGCAATTAGAAAATCTTTAGGAACATTGTTGATGTGGAATCCCAATATGATTAGAAGAATTTCAAAATTACAAAAAAAACTTATAATGACAGCTTTCGAAAACTTGAAAGAGGATGGAGTCCTAGTTTATTCAACATGTTCATTAGAACCTGATGAAAATGAAGGAGTAATAGATTACCTATTAAATAAACAAAACAATGCACAATTACAAAAAATAGATGTAGAAAATATAAAAAGAAGCCTGCCAGTTTTAGAATTTGAAAGCTCTTCATTTAACCCAGAAATTGAAAAGTGCCTTAGAATATGGCCACAAGATAATGATACTGAAGGATTTTTTGTTGCAAAAATAAAAAAATTATCTTAAAATTCTCTCTATATTCTTTTTATCTTCTTCAGTGTCACAATCAATGCTAAATTCGGGAAAATTTACAAAACCAATATTGATTTTATATTTTTTAGACAATCTGTTTTCAAAATCTTCTTTTTCTGGTAGCAACCAGTAAAAATTTCTATTTTTATTAAACAAAACCAAAAATCTTGACACTAAATATAGATAAGTCGCTTGAATAATCCCAAAAACACCAAAGTTTTTTAGTATGTACGGAAAAAACTTAAGATTCCTTAGCTGTCTTTTAACACTTTCCAATTCCCTATTTTCATAAATCAACTGTACAACTTTAATTACTTTATTATTATTTAGGATATATTTAGGCTTCACGATTAGTCCATTAACTTTTTCTGCATAAATTAATTTTTTATTAACTCTTATAGGCTGAAAGTTTGTAACACATATTCCAAGTAAACCTTTAAAATTTTCATAAGGAACTAGTCCTAAAAAAATATCAGAGTTGTACTTATGATATTCTTTAACTAAAGCATCAATAGCTTCTCTCTTAAGTAAGGGCAAATCACTTGCTAACACTAAAATTGGCAAATTATCCTTTAACTTTAATGCCTTTACCCCTTCCAAAAAATTCTGAGTTAGATTCCCTACTTGTTGCACAAAAATAACTTTCTTTTTAAACCGTAAACCTTGCTTTAATTTTGTTGTGTCAGTAACAACCACCACTTTGTCAATAGAATCCGAATCTAATAAAGAATCGAGCACATACATACCCATACATTTATTCTTTAAGAATAATGAGAACTTATTCCCTTTGACTTTCTCTTTTGTATCATATAATTCTTCATTAGTATGGTCCCCACCAAGTATCATTGCATCCATATCAAATGGATGGAGTGGTAAATATTTTAAAGCTTGTTAAATTATTCTATTAAAATCTATCACCTTCTTCAATCTTAAAAAACTACCTGGGCCGCCTAATTGCTCCGTAGAAACCTTTTTATGCTCGTTATATTTTTAACACATATGAATATTTTAGATAAAATTAAGCCATCAATAAAGGAAGAAGAAAAATTAAGAAATGAAATAAATCTACTCCTTAATGATTTGAAAAAATCTTTAAAAAACGCAAGCATTAGTGTTGGGGGCTCCATTGCCAAAGGAACATGGCTTAAAGATGATCACGACATTGATATTTTTATTAAATTTAATTATAACCAATATAAAAATAAGGATATCTCAAAAATCCTAGAGAAATCATTGAGAAGATTTGAATTTACTAGACAGCATGGTTCTAGGATTTATTATCAAATTAAAAGAAATAACTTGACTTATGAATTAGTTCCGGTATTAGAGACAAAAAAGATAGATAAGATTCTTAATGTTATGGACATTAGTCCGCTTCATACAAATTATGTAATTAAAAACACTACCCAAAAACTAAGAGATGAAATTAGGATCGCAAAATCTTTTTTTAAGGCAAATAATTTATATGGAGCAGAAACCCACAAAAAATCCTTTTCCGGTTATGCAATAGAAGTTTTGGTAATTCATTTTAATGGATTTAATAATCTTTTAAAAGCTACCTCAAAATGGAAAACATTAGAGATTATTGATCCAAAAAGGTATTATTCAAATAAAGAGGAGATTATAAGATTGTTAAATAAATCAAAGTTAACTAGTCCATTAATCTTGATAGACCCAGTTCAAAAAGATAGAAACATAACTGCCGTATTGTCAGTTAAGAATTTTACTGAATTCAAAAAATTAGCAAAACAGTATCTTAAAACTAAATCAGAAAAGTTTTTCATTAAAAATGAGATAATTATTAATAAATTAAAAGGTCATATCATAATAGAAATAATACCTAAAAATATGTCTACTAATGTATTAAGTGGAAAAATTTCAAAGTCTTTAGAGCATATCAAGAATCACTTAGATAATGAAGGTTTCGTTGTAGCTAACTATGGTTGGAAATGGGATACTAAAGTGTATTTTTGGTTTAAACTTAAGAAGGAGTCACTTTCAAAATTTAAAAAGCATTTTGGCCCAAAGTTAGATGATAAAATAAACCTTCAAAAATTCAGGGACAGATGGAAACATACAAGAATTTTAGTAGAATCCAAAAGGGTTTTTGTTCACGCCCCTAGAAGATTCACAAATGCCATAGATTTTCTTAAATACATATTAAAAGAGGATTCCTTGCATAAACCCTTCAAAAAAATTTCTGTTTATAAATCTTAAAACGAAAAATTTATAAACCTGGTATGTATAGCATGTTTAACTTGATTCTTAAGACACTAAATCACAAAGAGGGATAAATATGGAATTAGACATGAACAAACCACTTAAAGGCACAACTACTATAGGAATTGTATGCAAAGATGGCATAGTATTAGCAGCAGATAAAAGATCAAGCGCAGGTTATAGAATAGCTGACAAATCTGCATTAAAAATACACAAAATAGCTGATAACATGGCTGTTTGTATGGCCGGACTTGTCTCTGATGCACAATTAATAATAAAACTAGCAAGATCTGAACTTATGCTTAAGAAAATAAGAAGTGATACTCCTGAAGTCACAGTTAAAGAAGGTGCGAATTTAATAGCAAATATACTTTACTCAAATATAAGAAGACCTAGTATGATTCCGGGTATTGTAGGATTTATCCTAGCCGGTAAAGACTCAAGAGGATTTAGTCTTTATGACTTAGGTATGGATGGTTCTGTAACACTGTTCGACGATTATGTTTCTGATGGTTCTGGTTCTGACCTAGCTCTTGGTGTCCTAGAAGCTATGTACAAGAAAAATATTCCAATAATTGAAGGTGTTAATTTAGCTGTAAAAGCGATTAGTGCAGCAATATCAAGAGACATGCCAACAGGCAATGGGATTGATGTAATAACAATTACAGATAAAGGAGTTAGTGAAATAACTACAAGAACGATTGAAACTAAACTTTTAGTGTGAATTTTTTTTAATTTTTGAAAATGCAAAGTAAAATTCTAGATGAGATATTAGGTAGATTACCTAAAGAAGCAGGAATTGTTGAAACTGCATTTGAAGGAGCTAATATAATCCTTTATACAAAAAATAGAGACTTCTTTCTTAATGACAATGCTACTATTAGGAACATTGTAAATACTATTAAGAAAAGAATTGAACTTAGACCAGATCCTTCAATTTGCGTAGATAGTGAAACTTCTAAAAAAATAATTGAAGAATTAATACCTAAAGAAGCTGGAATCTCAAATATTTTCTTTGATAGTTTTAGAAGTGTAGTAACAATTGAAGCGGAAAAACCCGGAGTTGCAATAGGTAGAGCAGGAGAGATCCTCAAAGAGATAAGAAGACAAACATTTTGGGTTCCAATGATAGCTAGAACTCCTGCATTAAGGTCAAAAATAATTGAGAATATAAGATTTGTTTTATATGAAAATAGTGAACAAAGAAAGAAATTCTTAAACCAAGTAGGGAAAAAAATTTATGATGGTTGGGTCAATGAAAGAAAATCAGGTTGGGTTAGACTGACTTTTCTTGGAGCAGGTAGAGAAGTTGGTAGAAGTTGCATTTTTCTACAAACACAAGAATCAAGAGTTTTATTAGATTGTGGTTTAAACACAGCAGCTAATGACGAAAATGCCTATCCAATTTTAGACATACCTGAATTTAGTATAAAAGATATCGACGCTGTAATTATAAGTCACGCACATCTTGATCATGTTGCATTTCTCCCATATTTAGTAAAATATGGTTACAGTGGCCCTATTTATTGTACAGCTCCCACAAGAGATGTAATGGCTTTACTTCAATTAGATTATATTGCTGTAGGTCAAAAAGAAGCAAGAAAAGCACTTTACTCAAGCTCAGATATTAAACAAATGGTTAAACAAACAATTTGCCTAGACTATGAAGAAGTTACTGACATTACTTCAGATATAAGATTAACTCTTTACAACTCAGGCCATACTTTAGGGAGTGCCATGGCTCATCTTCATATTGGAAATGGTTTACATAATCTTCTTTATACAGGAGATATGAAATTTGAAACTAGTAACTTACTTCCTTCTGCCGTCACAAAATTCCCAAGGTTAGAAACAGTAATCCTTGAAAGTACTTATGGTGGAAAAGATAATGTTCAACCTAGTAGACAAGAAGCAGAGCAGTATTTGCTTGATGTTGTAAGAACAACTGTTAATAAAAGGGGAAAAATCTTAATGCCAATCCTAGGAGTTGGAAGAAGCCAAGAAATGATGCTTATCATAGAAAGAGCAATTAGGGAAGGAACAATAGAAAAGATTCCAATATATGTCCAAGGCATGGTATGGGACGTAACTGCAATACATACGGCATACCCTGAATTTTTCGATAGAAAAATAAGAAAAAGTGTATTTCATAAAGATTATAATCCCTTCTTAAGTGATATTTTTAAAAGAGTTGGTTCTAGAAAAGAAATGCAAGATGTTATGGACTATGAAGGACCTTGTATTATTATTGCCACTAGTGGAATGATGACTGGTGGTCCGTCAGTAGAATATTTCAAACAAATGGCAGAAAACTCGAAAAACTCTCTAGTTTTTACTTGTTATCAAGGAGAAGGAAGCCTAGGAAGAAGAATTCAAAATGGTGAAAAAGAAATTGTATTCCAAAATGGGACTAAACATGAAGTTATCGAAGTTAAAATGGGAGTCTATAAAATAGAAGGATTTTCAGGCCATTGTGATAGAAACCAACTAATAAATTTTGTTTATAGACTAAGTCCAAAACCAAAAAGAATAATCGTAAATCATGGGGAAGCTTCAAGATGCTTAGATTTATCAAGTACCTTACATAAATTAAATAACATAGAAACAATGGCTCCAAAAAATCTTGAAACTATTAGAGTGAGATAAAAAAAATGCTGAGTTTAGCTCACTAGTGACTCAATATTATATCTTAAATCAACCATATCATCTATTCTATCACCTGTAGAAATTAAAGGAATTCCTTTATAATAGGGACCTGCTTTTTCTCTAAAAAACTCATTCAAATTGGCAATAAAAAGTAATGTTTCATCTCCCAAATTTCCAAAATCAGTAACCCCTTGATTATTTCTATAAGTCCTATCTACATTTGTCAAAGCAACTTGTGTTCCTGTATTAGCTATTAGTGATTCAAGCGCCAAATTCCAATGGAACTGTGCAATTCTTCTAACTCTTCCACTAACGCTTCCTTTTTCTTCTAAACCAAAAAGTTTTATGTCCTGTTGACTAAACTCATTTTCTAATGGGCCTTTTCCAACTCTTGACACATATGCTTTAAAAACAACAGTAACTTCATCAACAACTTTAGGACCAACTCCAACATCAGCTGCAAATTGACTAGCAGTTGTGTCTTGGCTAGTAACAAAGGGATAAAACTTATGATTTAGTAAAGAAAGGCCATATCCTTGAACTCCCTCAACTAGAACATCCTTTTTTTCTCTAACTGCAGTATTCACTTCAGCAGCAACATCTGTTAAATATGGCTTTAAGGATTGAATATCCCGAGCTAATTTTGCTCTCCTTAATATTCTGTCTGCTCTTGCTGGTCCTGTTCCTGTTCCAACAGATCCTATTCTTTCTACTAACTCTCTTTCAAGTTCTATATGATGATCTTCGATAATGGTACATCCATAATCTATCCCAATTCTCCTTCCTACATCATAAGAACTATATTTATCAATCTCACTAAGGAAGATTGTTGGATTAATCACAGTTCCCCTAGCAATTAAAAGTCTTGAACTCAATTCAACAAACCCAGAAGGAATTTGAGTTACAACAACCCCTCTTTCTACTGTATGCCCAGCTTGTGGCCCACCACCTGCTCTAACAACTAAATAGGGTCTATCTTTACGAGCTAGATATCCAACAACTTTACCTTTGCCTTCATCACCATAAAAACCACCTACAACAATATTGAGCATATAGTCTCAATTTTACAACCCCTTTTATTAAACTTTGTGGTTTTCCATTTATACTAATTAATTCATTAATTTAAAAAATACATTTTTAAATTCCTCTTAAGTATAATTAATATGGAAATAAAGAAATTTAAGCCGTCACTTGATGATTTCATAAGTCAAGAATTAAGCCATTCTACTGTAATTTTACATCCAGTGTACTATATTGAATCATATAAATTTACTAAAGATAGGTATCAAAGATACTTTAGAGATCCTTATTCTGAAGTTGTTTATCCTTATGTCTTAAAATTAATAGAATTCTTCGCTCCAACTCCCCTTGAAAAGAGAAGAATATTGCCAAGACAAGAGCTAGATAGTTATTTAGAATCTAGAAACAGTGCTTTAAAAGCATTAGCCACCATGATAGTATATAGAAGATTTTTGCTTAAGATCCCAAGTGCAAGTTACCTACTTAAGATGATAGAACATGTTAATCCTAACTCTTTATTTGACAAAATCCCTACATCACAAGAAATTTCTGATATTTGTGCTGAGGTAGCTAAATTTAAAGCTTCTGATGAGTATAAAGTAATGAAAGAATTTAATGTTCCTTTACTTGGAACTAGAGATGATAAATTCCTCGAAATCCATCAAAAAGTACTTTCTAAATAAATTTAGTAAAACTTAAGCAACACAAAAATAGTATCTACCATAAAATCTTAAGATCATTAAAAAAAATTAAAATTTAATTTGAAGTCTCTTAGGTATATGATAAAATAAAGTATGAGAGGATACTAAAAAATATAGAGATAATCAAAATCCAACCAGATATCTTTAAAATCTTAAATTTAAAAGGAATAATATTACTTGCTAAAGAATATATCTGATTAGCATATGCTTCTCCTATTCTTTTGTTATTCATCGGTAAATTTCTAAGCGCAGCAACATATTCTTTCCTTGAATAGAACTTAAGGATGTTTTTATAGTAAAAAATATCTTCTTTAATTCTCTCTTTGTTGGAGAAAATTCTTAATTTTGGAAGCACTATTGTAATGGATAACAAAGAAGTTAAAAAAGAACCAGTCAGCAATATAATTAAAGGTAACTGGCGAAGAATATCTGAATTGAGTAGTTTGTCAGATATTAATATATTTAGAATAAACAGAAGAATAAGTGTACTTGCACCAAAAATAAAGTTGGCTTTTGAAGTCAGTTGAGAGTCAATATTAACATTAAATTCTAAAATGACTGGCCAGATTCTACCATCAAAAGTGGTTTCCCTTTTTTTCTTCTTTACCATGAGTGAATAATTTAAAATCTACTATATAAATACTTTGAAAAAGTGCATCAGTAAGACTTCAGATTAGTTAAACATAATCATAGTTATACGAGTTCGAACGGTAGTGGGAAGTTACTTTCTGGCGCAATAATCTTAATAAATAGATAGGAATTCTGCTAAAATATGAAAATAACAAAATCTAGTTATGATGGAAAAAGGCTTTATGAATTAGTTCTTTCTAGAAGAGATTTTGATGAATTATGTAGTGGTTGTCCTGATGGTGGTTTTATTGTCGGAAGACATGCTGATGTTCATTTTCATATTTTTAGTGGAACTAATTTTTCTGATGCGTGGAGATCAATGAGTGATGGTTATTTTTTGAATGTCGGAGTAGAAGCACCAGTACCACCACCGAATGCAACCTCTGAAGAATGGAATAAATCTGCTCAAAAATTCTATGATGGTTTAGAAAGGGCAATTAATGAACGTGGCAGAATTCCTATCGAAGATGAAATGGTTCTATTTGGAGAACGAAAGATTATGAATTTAGGGTATGTAGTGGTAAAGGTAGAACCAGCGCCAGAAAGTGATTAAACATAACTCTTAATATCCTCAAGTGCTTAAATTTTTTTGAGATATATCCTCTAATTTTTCTGCATTCTTTAAAGATTAGTTTTTGTTCAAATTTTCCATTACCTACATTATCTTTCCACCTAATTTCTCCCGCTTATGCATTCCAAAAAAAACATTTTAAATTCATTGTACAAATCAATAATTCAAAGAGGTATAAAATTTGGGTTAAATTATTACCAAAACTTCTCTTGGTTTACTTAGCAATAAATTAATATATTGGAGTTTATCGCGTTTTGAATTAGAAAGGAATTAAGTAATAAATATGAAGAATTTAATTTATGTTAAAAAATGTTTAGGAAAAGATGGGCTCCCAATATTAATTTACAAAATAAGAAGTATGGAATTAGATGCCGATCAAAGGTTAGATGAGGTTGTAGATGGTTTTAATATTTATGGCCACCCAAAAGTTGATCCAAGAGTAACTAGGATAGGAAGGTTTCTCAGAAGATATTGGATTGATGAAATCCCACAATTATATAATCTTTGTAAGGGTGATATTAAATTAGTAGGTATTCGTCCAAGTACAGAACAAGAATGGCAAAGGTATCCTAAAACTATTATGGAAAGAGCCCTTCATCAAAAACCCGGATTAATGGGCGTACAATACGCTCATCCGAACACAGGAGATTTTGACCAATTTCTTGTAAATCTAGAAGAATACCTTGACAGATATAAATCAAATCCACTAGAAACTGACAGAAAATACTTATCTCTAATAGTTTGGAATATATTATATCAAGGAGTTAGAAGTACTTAGATTATTATTAAATATAGGCAAACTTTCAATCTAGTTTTTTAACTTTATTCTAAAGTAGTAAAAATAACAACATTTAAATATAAATTAACTTACTTAAAAGTAGTAAAATGAAACAGTTTTTACTAATTTCAACAATAATCGCAACTTTTTTTTTAGGTTTTCTAGTTAATTCTGTATTTTCTTACCCAAATTCAAATAATGAATTTCCATTTACTGGTTTATTTTCAAAAAACACAGAAGTAGCAAGTCCACAAGATTACATTAAAGAAAATCAAATCCAAGTTTTTAAAGATAAAATTATAATATTCATTAACGATGCTCAAATCTCATCATATGAAGACACTAATTCTATGGACCCCTTATTTGACATATATCATAATGGTATTGAAGTTAAGCCAAATTGTGAAGAACTTCAAATTGGAGATATTATTGCATATAAAGCAAATTGGGTTAATGGTATTGTAATTCATAGAATCATTAATAAATCAATAGATAAAGAGGGTTTATTTTTTACAACTAAAGGCGACAACTCTCAAATAAATGACCCTCAAAAAATTAGGTGTTCTGAAATAAAAAACAAACTAATAGGGGTATTATACTAAAATGAAAGAAGCAATATGTGAAACATGTGGTGTAGTTTACATAATAAGTGATAAACTACCAAGTAATATTGAATGTCTTTGCAAAGAGAAAAACTTTCAATTAATAAGCAAATAAATTTACATAAGCCAAACAATTATTCATTAAAGTAATTAGATTTTGATATAGACATTAATAAAAACATTTAAAAACACATAATTAAGAGATATTCTTGATGAAACATACTTATCCTGTAACTATTGCCTTAGTTATTTTATTCTTTGCCGCCCAAGTAATAGGCCTTTTTATAACAAAACAATATATTCAAGGAGAAACTCTTCCATTAAATATAGAACGTCCTGAAATTGAAGAAAATAAGTCTTACATTCCAATAGTTATAGCAATTATTGTATCTACTGTAATAGCCTTAGTTTTGATTAAATATAGGTCATTTAAGATATGGAAAGTATGGTTTTTCTTAAGCATATTTATTTGTTTAACAATTGCATTTTCAGCTTTTCTACCACAAATTATTTCTATGGGTATAGCATTAATTTTAGCATTATTGAAAATATTTAGTAAAAATATCTTTTCAAATAATATTACAGAATTATTTGTCTATGGTGGCATAGCAGGCCTATTTGTCCCAATTCTAGGAATATTTTCAGTTTTTGTTCTTTTAATACTAATTTCAATATATGATATGATTGCAGTTTGGAAAACTAAACATATGGTTAAATTAGCTAAATTTCAAAGTGAATCAAATATCTTTGCAGGTCTTTACATCCCTTATAAAAAAAATAGAGAAGCAATTTTAGGTGGAGGTGACATTGGCTTTCCGTTATTATTTGCTGGAGTTGTTTTAAAAGAATTTGACTTTACAAAAGCAGTAATAGTTGCAGTTGTAACTACTTTTGCTTTATTCGCCTTATTTATGTATGCTAAGAAAAATAAATTTTATCCAGCTATGCCATTTCTCACTGCCGGATGTTTCATTGGTTTCTTAATAATAAAATTGATTTAGCTTTTCCCAGCCATTTCTACTTTATTTACTTCAGCAACTAAACCAAAAAGCTGAAACCTTTCGGTAATCTCTTCTAATGCTTCTCTGACTAATTTTTCATCGGGTTTTGATTTTCTTTCGGAACTTGAATCATACTTTGTACCTTCAAGGTTTATTGGATGAGATTCGGGATTTACAAATCTCTCCGACACTATATCAGCCACGTATTGGCCTTCCATTTCCCAGTGCCTTAATCTATCCATATGCTCAAATTCATAAATTGCTCTAGCTCTAGAATTATCCCCAATAGCTTGACACATATGGTATACATGTATCAGTTTATCTTCAATATACTTTATCATCTTTGATGTAATTATACTCATTTTTGTGCCTCCACTTAAATTTTAGAAGAACTTTACGCAAATTTAAATTATTTATAAATATATCGTTTTTTATTTTAATACTTAAAAATTATTTCACTAAATAATTAAATATATAACAAAATATTTCGATTAATGCAAAAATAATCAAAAGTTACACCTTGGAGAATTTCCAAGTAAATTAACTCCAGCAAATCAATCAAATAATGTACTAATAGACTTCCCTTCATGAGTACATTTAATAGCCTCAGCTAATAAGCCCGATAGTGATAACAATTTAATTTTCCCAATTTCCTTTGTAAAAGGGATAGTATCTGTAACAACTACTTCCTTAATCGAAGAATTCTGTAATTTTTCCAAAGAGTTTCCACTTAATATTGGATGAGTAGCACACACATAAATATCCAAGGCGCCTTTATCCTTTAATGCATTTGCAGCATTTACTATGGTTCCTGCAGTATCAATCATGTCATCTATCATTATAACATCACTATTTTTGACCTCTCCAATAACGTTCATAACCTCACTAATATTCTCCTTAGGTCTTCTCTTCTCAATTATTGCCAAAGGGTATTTTAATTTCGTTGCAAAGTCTCTAGCCCTTTTTACATCTCCCAAATCAGGGGCAACAATAACAGGATCTTTTAAACGCATTTTCTTATAATAGTCAACAAAAATATTCACAGCAGTTAGATTATCTACCGGGATATTAAAAAAACCTTGAATTTGCGCTGCATGCAAATCCACTGTTATAACCCTATCAGCTCCAGCAACAGTTATTAAATCAGCCACTAGTCTAGCAGAAATTGGATCTCTAGAATGTATTTTTTTATCTTGTCTTGAGTAACCAAACCAAGGAATTACTGCAATTATTCTTTCTGGACTTGCTCTTTTAAGTGCATCTAACATAATTAAGAGTTCCATTAAAGATTCATTTGTAGGATAACAAGTAGGTTGTATAACATAAACGTCAGAATTTCTCACAGACTCATTAATTCTTATGGATATTTCACCATCACTAAACCTACTAACTTGGCTTTTAACTAGAGATATAGATAATTTGTCAGCAATTTTCTGTGCCAATTCTAGATTTGAATTTCCACTTAAAAGTCTTATACCATTAATTAACAATTTGTCTCTTAACTCAAAAAGAAATGGCCTTTTATATATTCTTATATTCTAACGCATATATTTCAACCTAAACTTGTCTAGGTAATATTTAAATATACATTAAAAATATCACTAATAATG
>Ga0209541_10005392_pt1 | contig 22315 bp, 20 predicted proteins | sample RifCSPlowO2_01_FD_184027 | JGI IMG/M metagenome (GOLD analysis project Ga0209541, IMG submission 184027) | Groundwater microbial communities from Rifle, Colorado - Rifle CSP2_plank lowO2_0.1 (SPAdes) (version 2) | ecosystem: Environmental > Aquatic > Deep subsurface > Groundwater | place...
AACATGAAGACATGCCTGGATGGTATAGTGTCACCGAGGATCAGCTGCCCGTGTTGTTACCGGACGTTGAGGATTGGAAACCCAAAGGAGAGGGAACATCTCCTCTTGCAAACCATCCCGAGTTCCATGAAACAAAATGTCCGAGTTGTGGCTCGAAAGCGCGAAGAGAGACTGATGTTTCAGACACCTTTTTGGACAGCGCCTGGTATTTTTTCAGATATATCTCGACAGACGATAAAACTTGCATTTGGGATCCGGAGCGCGCACGGAAGTGGCTTCCGGTGAACATGTATATTGGTGGAGCAGAGCATTCAGTGCTGCACCTTTTGTATGTTCGATTCATTACGATGGCATTTAAAGATTGGGGATTAATTTCTCATTTCGAGGAGCCTTTCCCCCGCTTTTTTGCCCATGGTCTCTTAATTAAAGAGCGCGCCAAGATGAGTAAAAGCCGCGGAAATGTTGTAGTTCCTGATGAATACATTGCAAAGTATGGCGCGGACGCCCTGCGTTTGTATCTGATGTTTTTAGGGCCATTTGATCACGGCGGAGACTTCCGTGATACAGGAATTGAGGGAATGTACAGGTTCGTAAAAAGAGTTTGGCGACTCGTAACACAAGGATTAAGTAGTAAAGATCAATTATCGAGTATCAACAATCAGGAATTGGAACGGGTTATGAATAGAGCTATTAAGGAAGTGAGTGGGGACATAGAGAATCTTCGTTATAATACAGCAATCGCTCATATTATGGAATATGTTAATGCTCTCATAGACTTTCATACGAAATACAAAATACTTGACACTAAATACTGCAAAAGTTTGCTTTTGCTTCTTGCGCCGTTTGCGCCCCATATGACGGAGGAGCTGTGGCAGCGGTTAGCGGTTAGCGGTTTGCGAATCGAAGAAACAAATCAAACCAAGCGCCAACTGCCAACTGCAAAAAGCATACACTTTGAGCCGTGGCCGCAATACGATGAGAAGTACCTGGTTGAGAAAGAGGCAACTATTGTTATTCAAGTGAACGGAAAGAGAAGAGGGGAAATTAGAATTCAGAGTTCAGAATCTAGAATTCAGAGTTTGGTTGAGGGAAAGGCACGAAAAGAAGTCGAAAAGTATGTGGAAGGTAAAGATGTAAAAAATGTGATTTATATCCCGGGCAAAATTATTAACTTTGTAGTCTAACCGCTTCACCCGTTCTGACCGCAATGCCCCACATAAACCTGTACGATCGTGGAAGTTAATGTGGGGGATGCATAACTCTCAAGCCTGCAGTAGCCAAATAACTAATTCCATAGAATTGCAAATTGAAAACTAATAGCTTATTCTAAAAACATGGAGGATTCTGTGCCCACATCATTTCAGGAAAAAATTCTCCCCCTTGTAAAAGAAAATCTTCTTATTATAGCTTTGTTTTCAGGAGGATTGATATTGTTAGGTATTGGTGTGATGCAGATGACAGGGCAGAAACAGGCGAAAATAAGATTTGAGTCAGGGACCAAAGTAGAAGGCTCTCCGGTTGCCAAAATAAAAGTGGATGTTGAGGGGGAGGTTATAAAGCCCGGCGTCTACGAATTAAGCTCGGATGCAAGAGTTCAGGATGCTTTAATTTCGGCAGGCGGTTTGACTTCAAATGCCAATAGAAAAGCCATTAATCTTGCGGCAAAACTTGCGGATGGACAAAAAATCTATGTGCCAGCCCAAGGCGAGGCAGTTATGACGAGTACCACGGGTATCAAGGGTATCACGGGTTTAGTTTCGATAAACAGCGGAACGCAGGCTGAGCTTGAGGAACTGCCGGGGATAGGGCCTGTGACAGCAGGAAAAATAATCGACAATCGGCCATATGGTTCGGTTCAGGAACTTTTAGAAAGAAAAATTGTGGGCAAAACGACATTTGAAAAGATAAAAGATTTGATCACTCTGTGATCAAATACAACTGACAACTAACCACTAACAACTGACTTTTAACTTTGTCAGTTGTCAAATGTCAGTGGCCAATTGTTTAATAAACTATGTTCCGCATTTTAATTATCCTTTCCCTTCTCCTTTCTGTTCGCGCCTTGCTTTTTTATTCCCAAGATCAAACTTTCTCAAACAATCAGGAATTGCGTCTTCCGGTAATTTTTGAAACAAAAGAAAAAATTGCCGATACCTTTAATAAGATCCTGCCAAGCGAGGAGTCTGCTTTGCTTTTGGGGATAGTTTTTGGAGACAAGGGAAATTTTGATCGCGGCTACTTTGAGGCAATCAGGAGAACGGGAGTGCTTCATGTTATTGCCGCTTCCGGCATGAATGTAACTATGGTAGCCGGTCTGATATTTGCCGTTCTGGCGTATTTAATGAAGAGAACCCACGCTCTGATCTTTGCTTCCTTTGCAATAGTTCTTTACTCGGCTCTTGCCGACTTTGAAGAATCAATAGTTCGCGCCGGAATTATGGCAATCCTGGCTTACGGGGCAGGCCTTTTCGGCCGTCAGAACACCTCCCTTTTTGCCTTATTTATAGCAATATTCCTTATGGTCTTCTTTGACCCGCGAATTCTAATAAAAGCCGGATTTCAGCTTTCTGTTGCGGCAACATTAGGTATAATTCTATTGGATCCTGTCTTTAAAAAGCTAGGCAAAAATATTTTCTTTGAAGACCTGAGAACAACTTTATCAGCCCAAATTGCTACAGTTCCAATTCTTCTTTTCTATTTCTCGACATATTCTCCAATCTCGATAATCGCTAATCTTCTTATTCTTTGGGTTGTGCCGCCGCTTATGATTCTTGGAATCCTAGCATCAGTTTTGAGTTTGATCGCAAAAGCCTTGGCCGTTCCGGTATTATGGCTTGCGCTTCCCTTGCTTTTTTATTTTAAAGGAGTCATTTTGCTCTTGAATAAATATGCTGTTGAATTTGGAACGGAAGATATTCCCGCGGCATTAACTCTGGGTTATTATTTTATAATTTTAGCCATTATTTCCTGGCTTTATAAGAAGCTAAAAATAAAGATATAGAAGCAAATTTATGAAGAAAATACTGATTCCAATCGTGATTTCAGCCCTGGCTCTTGTCTTCCTGTTTTTTTATCAAACCGGTCAATTATCTGATAAAGTTCTCAAAGTGGTTTTCTGCGATGTGGGGCAGGGCGATGCGATTTACATTCGAACGCCCGGTTCGATTGACATATTAATTGATGGCGGACCGGATAAAAAAGTTTTAAATTGCCTTTCGGAGAACATGCCTTTATGGGACAAAGAAATAGAATTAGTATTCGCCACGCATCCTGACTCAGACCATATTAGCGGTCTCATAGAGGTTCTGCGAAATTATAGGGTTAGTTCCTTTAATACAGTTTCAGCGTCCAAAGAAACGAAGGTGTTCTCAGAGCTTTCAAATCTTATTAAGTCGGGGAAGATTCCGTATAAAGAACTGACAGCGGGTGATAAATTCAGACTTTCAGACGGAGTTTCGATAAATACTCTTTGGCCTAAATCCGGCTTTTTGTCAAATGACACAAATGATTTCTCTTTAGTACAAATTCTTAAATTTGGCAATTTTGACCTTCTTCTGACAGGGGATATTTCTTCAAAAATTTTGGATTCGCTTGATTTCTCAAACCTTTCCGTCAAAGCTTTAAAACTTGCCCATCATGGTTCAAAAACAGGGACAGACGAGACAACAATTCAAAAAATCCATCCCGAATTTGCCGCAATCTCTGCCGGAAAAAATAACTCCTACCATCACCCCCACCCCTCGGTTTTATCCCACCTAAAAAAGTATAATGTTGAGTATAAAAGGACGGATCAGAGCGGGGATATAAAGATCGTCACCGACGGCAAGACGACAAAAGTTTTGAATTGAATAGTCCCTATGCTACCGGATCGAGTTCTCTTAATGCCTGGCATGTAAGTTGAGAGAAGTTTTTTTGAGGGGTAAGAACTCTAAATCTCCTTTCTTTTTTGCCTAATTCCTTTCCAACAAACCAATATTCCGCATTTCTCCCATTAATATCCAGTTCCTCAGCCATCTCTTCATCCGCCGCGCTATCCCCGAACACTCTAAAAAGCTCGGGTTTTATCCTTTTCTTTCTTAGCCACTCCAAAAACTTTTTTGTTCCCAGTCTTTTACCGGCAGTCGCATCTTCAATATCCGTAGCAATTGTAGTATTATCAACCCTGATTTGATTAGTTAATCCATTTGCCGCGATAAGAGCTTTGACATCCTCATAAAATTCTTTTTGTACTTCTTTAAATTCTTCCAAATTAAATCCTGGATTCATTTCCGCGGAAACCATTGTTTTTTTATCCTCATCATAGAACATAGCATATAAATATTTGTTTGCGATCATTCTTCTTATTTCTTCCTGAAATTGTAAAGGAATCGAAATGTTTTGATTCATATACACATATCCGTTTCCCTTTTTATCAAACTCCATCCAGGTTCCTCCATATTCCCCTGATAGAAAGATATTCGAAAGCATTTTGAGGCTTTTCTTTCTTTCCAGGATCCTTTGTCTAAGAGGATTAATTACGCGTTCAGAAACCCAATTAATAGCTCTACCGGTATTAAAGCCGATAGGATATCCAAGTTCAAGGCGTCTTATTATGCTGTCAAGAAGTTCTACTTGCGTAATTCTTTTCTCATCCGGGTCCGTAATTACACCATCGATATCAAAGAGAAAAGCTTCCTCAATAGACTTTTCTATATCAGACTCCAAGTGAAGCCTTACAAGTTCTGAGTTAAGGGATGGAAGCCCCTGATCTTCCGGAAGAAAATCCGCGTCATACCCATTTGGATTTGCTCCGGCATTCCTTTCAAGAGCTTCCGGATGTTCAAGGTAATAGTTCTTAACAATTTCATCAATTTCAGTCCAATTTCTTTGAATCTCTTGTTCCATTCCTGTTCTCCATTGCTCTGCCTGTTCCACGCCTTGATTTTCAAGAACCATATTGTATCCTGCGGCAACAAAAGCGGCAGCATGAGTTGGCGGAAGAGGACACTTAACTTTTGCAAGAAGGCTTTGGATTGCTTGGGGAGCCGCCTCTATAAAAAAGAAAGACTCCGCGAAATCGTATCCGGTTTTCTTTTCCTGTTTTTGGGCTCTTCTTGCTTCCCTCAAAAACTCATTTGCGTCAAGTCTGGATTGCGCAAATAACATAAATTCAAAATGTGGCTTAACCCGATCTCTGGCAAACCCTGTGATTTTCAGATCTGCTATGTCTCTTTCCCCGGATTCAGATTCCAATTTTTGAGCCGCAAATTCCTTTACAGATTCAGTATCAACGGAAGGTTCAGGCCCAAAGTAATTTACCCCTATCTCTTGTTTTGCCTCAAGCATTGCATTTCTAACAACCTCTCCCGTACCAACCCTTTGAAGAGTTCCAGGATCTCTCCTGTTGAGAGTCCCATCAAAAAGTCCCGCAGCGCTTGCTCCCGGAATATCGCCATATGATTTATTCTGGTCAGACCTATGTTGAACCACAAGTTTTCCGTCTTTAGTCCTTACAATAACAGCAGTCCCTGCAAGACGGCATCGTCTCAATATTTCCTCTCGCTGATCTGCCTTTGAAAAAAGGCTGTAGAGAGCAAACGGTACGGGATATTGCTCATCAATTACAAGAGCATTGCCTTCTTCATGTACTCTTCCAATTCCGACTTTACGGGATTTTCCCATTGCCTTAAGGTATTCCAGTTGTTCCTTTGATCTCTTATGTTCAAATCTTTCCCTAAGCGCTTCTTTTCTTAATCTTGCTTCAAGTTCATCTTGAATTTCAGAGATCTGTTCGGGAGTTAAATATTCGCTTTCAATTCTATTGCGAATTGATTGAATGTGAGGATCTTCGCTGGGGGTGGAAATGTCTCCGAATGCCGCTCTTATTGCAAACTCAACATCTCCTACCGTTCCTTCCCGAAGGATTGTTTTTTCCTCGGGCGTAAGATTAAGTTTTCCCATTTGGGAGGGAAGAAGAGTTTTCTCCGTCCTTACTTCGAAGCCAGCCGGATTGCTTGAAAGGAATTCAATAGTGAATGCCCCTCCATCAAAAACAGGTTTTTCCGGGGACTGGGCCTCTCCGGATTTATGTTGAAATTCAGGCATTACCATCATGATATCATACTATTTTTGAAGCTGCACTTCAACTCATAGTATACTTGGATTTTGTCCGTCCAATCTTACTTCGAGCCTTTTCGCCCCGATTAAAATGACACTTTCATTTGCCTCTTGCATTTTTTTGATGTAGTATGCTAGCCTTAAAAGGTACGGGTATCACGAGTATCAAGGGTACCATGGGTACCACGAGGTTCAACAGACAATTCTTGTGATACTTTTGATACCTGTGATACTCTTGGTACTTTTATGAAAAAGGTTCTTCTCGTAGATGATGAAAAGGAGACAGCAGCCGTTTTTGAAACCGCCCTTTCTAACGCGGGTTATCAAGTAACAGTTGCCGAGAATGGCACAAATGCACTCGAAGAAGTAAAAAAAGCCAACTTCGATCTTATTTTGCTCGATCAGATGATGCCGGATATTTCCGGAAATGAGGTTTTAAGGGCCCTGAGAAGCAATGAGCTAACAAAAGCTGTTCCTGTTGCAATGCTTACAAATTTTGGGCATGACGAGTTGGTAAAAGAAGCCCTCAATCTTGGAGCAAATGATTACATTTTGAAATATAAAATCGCGCCGGCAGACCTGATTGTGAAGGTCAAAAGGCTGATAGGAGAATAAGTCAATTCAAAGTTCAAAATACAAAGTTCAAAATTGAAATTTAAAGTTAAAAATTTTAGTAATTTCAAACTATAACTTTTAACTTTTCACTTTAAACTTTTAACTTAGGAGATGGAGGATAGCAAGGGAATATTCACGGAAGTAATAAAAAGGCAGATGGCTATTTTGGGGCCGGATATTACCTTGGCAAAGGTTAAGAATGTCCGGGGAATTGAAATTGACGCGACGGGCACGGTGACAAAATTAGAAGGCGATCCCAAAGTTCTTTTATCGGAATTAATTAACCAATTTGTGGAGTTGTCGGGGTTAATTGTCAAAAAAACAATGGAGTCAATCCTCATGTCAAACCCGGGAGGGCTTTCAATGGTGGGTCAGATTGCCAATGATGTGGTGGCTCCTTCTGCGTCTCCAGGGGGATCTGCTGTTGTCCCGCCGCCCGGTCCGGCTCCGGTTCAAAACACATCTCAGCCGATGCGGAACGAAACAGATAGCAATATTGTGAGCGCGAATAGTGATATTGAAGAATTAAATAAAATACTGAATAATTATAAACATGATTGACACACAACGGTTTTTTACAATTTTAATCGAGGGGATTTCATTTGTCGCGGCATTTGCCGCGGTTGCTGCCGCTTTTATTATGTATGAAGTAACAAAGAAATTCGGAAGCGGGATTCTGGCCTCAGGATTCAAAAGTATCTCGGCCGGAGTTTTGTTTTTGGCTTTGGGAATAATCATTGATGCGCTTAATTCTTACTTTCTTCTTTCCTACAACAATATCTATTCGGTTCTCGTCTTTTTAATAAAAGGAATTTGTTTTGTTGTGGGAACCTACATAATAGTTATCGGAAGCAAAAGAACCGCGGATAAGCTGGAGAGCCTCACGAAATAAGTTAAAAGTTCAAAATTAAAAGTTAAAAGTTACAGTTAATATTTCAAAATTACTAAAATTTTTAACTTTAAATTGCAATTTTGAAGTTTGCATTTTGAATTTTGAATTAAATATACTTGATACTTAATACAAAATACTTAATACTAATTCTATGCTTACTTTCTTCTTTGCCGCTACCAGCCTTATCTTCGCCGTGCTAACAGGTCTTTTTTTCTTTCGCGTGACCCGAAAGGCAAAGCAAATCAGAGAGCAGGAAAAAGAGCTTCAAAGAAAGCTTTACGAGTCAAATTTACTTCGGGAAATTACTGAAAAAATAGGTTATTCGTTAAATATTGAGGCAATCTCAGAAACCATTGCCCTGACAGTCCGGAATTTCTTTGATTTGTCAACCGTAAGCTATGCTATAAAAGGAGAAGACCTGCCTGCCCCACAGGGCAAAACAATTGTAATTAAGACATTTTTAAGGGAAAATGTGACTCTTTCATATACTCAGGAAGTTTCAAGGATTATTTTTTCGGCAATGAAAGCAATTGAAGCCGATATCGCAAATTACCAGGTTACGCAAGCTCCCAACAAGCCCTTACTAGAAAGTTATAGTGATACATATTTCGATGCGGTTCCTCTCTCTTATTTTAATATTCCTCTTGTTGTTGAAAATGAATTTGTCGGGATGATCAATATTTCATCAAGAAAGAAAGGAATTTATCAGGATCAGGACATGAGCATGCTTTATAAGATTGTGAATTCGGCTCAAAAAGCAATCGGGAGGCTGAATGATGTGATTGAGACAGAGAAAGCAAAGCTGAATTCCATGATCTCAAGCCTTCCCAGCGGCGCAATTTTGTTTAGCTTTGAAAGAAATGAAAATAAGGGAAATTTTTCTTTATCCGTTATAAATCAGGCTGCCAAAAATTTTCTTCACATCTCAGGGCAAGCCTCAATGGCAGAAGTTATATCAAAATTTCCCCCGGGCGCAGGCTTGGTTGAAACAATCAAAAATGTAATTAATGGAAAAAAGAGCGCAATAATTGAGGATGTCCGAATTTTCGATAATTATTTTGTGATTTATCTTACTCCCGTGTTTCTGCACAATACGCAGGATTTAACCGGAGTCTCGATTGTTTTGCGCGACATGACACTTGAGAAAAAAATAGAGAAAATGAGGCAGGACTTTACCAATATGATAGTCCATGAGCTGCGAGCGCCTGTCACGGCAATTAGAGGTGCTTCAAGTCTCCTGCTTTCTCAGACACTTGAGGAGAGCGAAGAAGAGAAGATGCTGCGTGTAATTTCAAATTCGGCAAGGGAAATGCTTTCTACAATCTCGGAGCTTTTGGATGTGGGCAAAATACAGGAAAGCAAGTTTACCATTAAAAAAGTAAAGTCTGATTTTCCCGTGATTCTCCGGGAGCATCTGGATGTCTTTTCTTATGCTTGCCGGGAGAAAGGAATAGCTATGTCTTTTGATATAGATCCTGATATTCCTCAATTCTATTTTGATCCGGGGAGAATCGGGCAGGTTATAAATAACCTTTTATCAAACAGTATCAAGTTCACAAAGGAAGGTGGGATAATACATCTTAAAATTGCCAAAAAAGAGGGGGAAATTGAGGTTGAGGTTGAGGATAATGGTATTGGTATACCGCAAGGCAAAAAAGCCTTTCTTTTCACAAAATTCGGGCAAATTTACCCCGCGGGAGGCGGGGTTCGCGAGGGTTTTGGGCAGGGAGAGAGTTCGGGGCTCGGATTATTTATTTCAAAGGAAATTATTGAATCTCATGGGGGAAAAATTTGGATTGAATCTGAGGAAGGGAAGGGGACAAAAGCTTACTTTACCTTGCCTCTTATTTTAGAAGAGCCGCGGAAGGAAAATGAGAATGAGATCGTCCGAAATTTCGCGAACTAAATATTTACATGGCTATATGGTTAAATGGTTGCATGGTTTAGCTTTAACTATTGAACCATTCAGCCATTTTCCTATTTTGCCCCAAATTCAAATCGGATTCCAGCAGGAAAGAGTAGAACGAATAACCAACTAACGGTTCTAGAGCACAGGGTGGTCTCGCGGGGAGGATTCGGGTTCTTCATTTTTTGCTTCATGGTGCTTTCTTCTTTTTCTTTTTATTGCAATTATCGCAAGGATCGCGGCAACTACAAGAAGCGTTCCGATCGCAACTACTTTCCATGGGAAGACAATGAAGGAGACTGTTGCCATCAGCGGAAGGTTGTTTGCGAGGCCATATGTTCCCACAAAGCGGGCAGTGTAGCGGCCTATCATCCACTTTGAGCCCACTTTATTCTCAAAAAGAAATGTTTTCTCCGGGAAAATATTATGCTCTTCAAGCGCTTTTGTTGCAACTGCCTGCCCAAATATATTCCTCACCGTAATTGTTCCTTTTGGCCTTATGTGAAGATCTCCGTTATTTAATATTTCGGTACTGAGTAAAACAGGACCATACTCCTGAAAACCTTTTGCCTCAAACCTAAGCACTCTTGCATCCTCCTTGATATCGCCTTTGACGTGAATGTAGAAAAGAGTTCCAATATGAGTTGTGACTCCTGTTCCTGTCCCCTCAACGCCTATAACTTCGGCGGGTTCATAAAGCACCGCGGCATAATGCCCCCCGGGCTTGGCATCGGCCGGAACCTGCAGGTAGTAATTCAACTCTTGCTTTTGATGAGGGGCAACAGTAAAACTCGGGGGGAAAACCCCGATCCATGATGCGGCAGAATATTTGTTCGTAAGCGTATCAGGAGGAAGAATTCTAGGGGTTCCCTTGTTGTCTTCTACAATATAGTCCCTGATTGTTGCTCGAAAAGTTAAGACTTCATCGCTGTCATTGATAACCTTTAAAATTCCCTCCGCCCGTTCTCCGGGATTAAGGGAATGTTCTTTAGCCGGCGGGACTATGGTTATTACTCTTAGGTTTTCTGTCTGCGCACTCGCAACAGCAGTATAAAGAAGTAGGTATAGAGAAGTAAGTACAATAGAGATCAGAAGGGAAATTTTTAGATACTTAATTCTTGCTTCTTGATTCTTGCTTCTTGATTCTTGCTTCATATTGTTAGAATGTTGCCGTTGCGACATAAGTTACGACACCTTGATAAATTCCCGCCGGTGTTGTACCAGACGCCGTAATTGAGTATTCAACAGTAGTTTTTATCGAGCTTGCAATGGTGGATCTTGAAGCAAGCGTAAGAGAAGACGTTTGAGTTGGCCAAGCGTACCTGGCATTTGCGCCTCCTCCGGTCGTCGCCGACCCCCAATCTGATGTAGATACGTCTGTTCCACAAGCATGTATCCCAAAAAACTCGGTCCCTGCCGTCATAAAAGTTCCAGGGAGAGTATTATCTGTCGCAATAGCATATCCGGTCGAAAAATCCCGAAGATCACCACTTGAAGTAGCTGTTAGCGAATACCCGTTTTGCCCATTAGTTGAGACAGTCAAATCTTGCCCGGCTATGTTAATAGATGTGCCTACTACACCCAAGTTAACGAGCGTGGCAGTCGCAGCAATACCGGTATTTGTATCATCGGTGTTGCTTGTGCAGGCTGAATTATTTGTGACGATGTCTGTTCCGTTTGCCAGGCCCGCGATTGTAAAGGTGAGGGTGGGGTCAACAGTGGCCTGGACTTGGACCGACTCAATTGTTCCGATCCTAACAATCGCAGAATCCAGTACGATATCACCGCTGTCCTCTGTTTGAATGCTTAGCCTCCAGGTGTCTGCGGTTCCTGCAGTTTGGGTTTTCGTGGGGTTGATGATTCTTGGGACTTGAGTTGTGCAAGAAGAAGATGTACTTGCTGTGCATCCAAGATAAATTTTCACTACGGATCCTCCAGCAATGGTTCCCGAATCAAGATTAATGCTCAGTATTCCTGGGTTTCCTGCAGAAGGCTCGGTCTCCGTAATCGTAACGTTTGCTGAAATATCTGAGGCGTCGTCGAAAACGTCTATGTTGTCACGCCCTCCCGTCCCGGAAACCAGGTTATTGAATTGAAAAGTGGTGGCAGAAGGCGATGCGTCGTTGTCAGCGTCTCCGGAAGTTAAGGTAGGAAAAGTCAAAACAATATCTCCGTTAGTTGGAAGACCATTAGGGACAATAAACTGAATTGTGTGCATGGCGGTAATCGGAACAAACAGGACATCCGTCCCGTTTTGGCCGGCAGCCCCCAATGTGTCCCCAAAATACACTGTTGTGAGAGCCGATGACTGGGAAGCTATTATGATGGCTGAGTCAATATCGGTTCCTGCCCGGGTAAGCTTTGCAGAATCCGACGCCAGGAATCTTGAGCTGTTATCATAGACACTTGCTTGTGTTGCTCCTGAGGCTGCGTTTGCAGAAAGAGGGGTGGAGGCAGATGGGCGGGAGGTTGTAATCGTATCTTTTGCAGAAGTCAGAGACGCCGCAGATGCTTTATTTTGAGAAGGAAAAAACAACAAAAACAGTGCTGATACTGCAAGAACAGCACGAAAGAACCTCATATAGTTAATTAAATACACAACCTCAAGCAATTGTCAAGCCCCCCAGGGTTTAAGTTTAAAGTTTAAAATTAAAAGTTAAAAGTTTCAGTTTTAAGTTTAAAATTTATTCTTATCTCTTAACTTTACTAAACTTGAACCCAGTATTTTTACTAATTCATCTGTTTCCTTCATCAAGTCTTCTATCTCGAGGATTAATTTCCTGTCTAAATCTCTAGCTAACGCTAACCAAAACTTCGTTTCATTTCCGCTTTTTAAAGCATGGTTTAGAAAATTAATAAAGTCTTTTCTTGATGAGGCTGCTTGAGCTTCAATTATGTTTGCTCCGATAGATGTTGCCGCTCTTATGAGTTGGTCAGTGATAATCCAAGCGGATCTTTTATTAGGAAATTTGTCTGCTAAAGCAATTATTTTTCTTGCATAATTAAAAGCTCTTTTTATTAATTGTTCTTTGTATTCTTTATTGTTCATAATTTTAGATTTTGAACTTTGCACTTTTAACTTTTAACTTGAATTTGTAGCCACAAATTCAAGGAGCCAGTCGTGGTGCATGACCTTTCGTTTTTTGAGCTTATCGAAAATAATTTTTGACCAGGCGGGTTTTAAGATTAGTATCAAAATAATAATTATTATAAGCAAGAGCAGCATTACAAGAAGGAATCCGTAAATTGTGGTTGTCAAGAGCTCCCAGATTTTTTCCAAAAAGCCTTGGGTTGTGAGGGCCACCCGGGCGGGGATAGACAAGGCCTCAAGTTTTACCTCGCGTTTGGGGGGTAGAGATTTCTTCTTTTCAAATTCCGAAGTTGAGGATAAATAATAGCTTCCTTTTGGTACATTCTTATATCTATATTGATAATATCCGGATTCATCTGCCGTGACTTTGAAGGTTTTTCCATCCCGAATTTTTATATCAACCTTTGCGCCCGGCATGGTGTAGCCGAAGATGAGCGCTTCTTGGCCCGCGTTTATCTGTTTCCGGAATAATCCGATCGTAGGAGGAAGAAAAATGTCTTTGAAATCCCGACTTGCTAAAACCGGCTCAAATTCAAGACAGGCTTCCGATTCACCAATCCTCTTAAAATCAACGGCCTGGAGGCAAAAACTTGAAAAGCCGCTTTTCACAGAGATTTGGGAAATGTAAAAATAACCTCCTCCGTCCGCAACAGTTGATCGCAAAAATTGGCCTTCCGAATACAGAGCAATGGAGGCGTAGGGGGAGGCAAGGCCTGAAATATTTACAACAAATTCCCCCACGCGGGCCGAGACATTTACCGGAGCATTTCCCGGATAAATAGTCGCGGCAAAAGCAGGGGAAGGGAAGAGCAAGTAGGGAATAGATAATAGGGAATAGACAATAGCAAATAGCCAATAACGACGAGCAACGAACAAGGAACGAAGCTTCATAATTTAAGTATTGCTTTCCGCCGGCCGCTTTGCAAGTCGAGAGGGGTAAATGATGCAGTAATTTATGTTTTGATTCAGTTAAGAAGTGTATAATTTTTAATTTGAAATTTAAAATTTTAAATCAATTCCGATTCAATCGGAATCAATTTTTAATGATCCAATATTTAAAAATTTAAACATTTAGATTTGATTAAAAATTAAAAATTAAGAATTAAAAATTTATAGCTATCTCAGGCTTATGCTGTAGAGGTTGTAGGGGACAGAAGGGGAAAGCCTTGATATTATGGCAATACTTGATCCGTCAGGCCATGGAAAGATCAGGTTGTCAATAAAGAAGCCCTCATAAACCGTGGTTTGGTTTTCCCCGTCATATTCAACTACATTTATTTTTCCGTCCCTTGCGTAAATTAAATGGCGGGAGGAAGACAGCCAGAAAAATTGCGGCATTTTTTCTTTTGGTTTAAGATCCGAAGCATTAAATAGTCCATAATTCTTATCTTCCTTTATGTCGTAAACATAAATGCTTCCCTCGGATAAAGTTCGCTGTTCCGCGGTGGAATTAAAGGATGGGACTTTTTTCTTCAAGACAAGAGGAAGAGAAGCGCTCTCACTTGCCGTGTAAAGAATTTTGTCACCTTCAGGTGAAGGAGTAAAATCCTTAAAAAATTCCTGCGCCACGCGCCTCAAGTCGCGAGGAAAAGATTCAAGCACTTTCCTGTCAAGCTCCTGTTTTTGCTCCTCCCATTCTCTCTGGACAAGGCTAAGGGTATTTGTTACATCCTGCGGGGCATCATTTCTTCCTGAGGTTGAGAGAAGATAATATGCGTTCGGAAGTTCTCCCAAAATTTCCTTGCTGTCAGGAGAAAATGAAATTTTTGCTTGCGAGAAGCGGTCAAGCACATCATTTACTATTTGTGTGCCTGAGGCGCCAAGGAAAATCAGGGGTCTTGAATTTATGTTAAGGATATAAATTCCATTTTTGGTGGCCGAGGATGAGGAAACGGTATAAGCAAGAGAGTTTCCTGTTGAATCCATAACTACATTTGAAATGCCAATAGTTGTGATTGCTTCAAATTTTGGGGCTGTTGGAAAAAGGAGAGCATTTGCCTCGCTTACCAGGCCTTTTTTAATTTCTATTTTTTTCTGCCAGGTACGATATCCGTCTTTTTCAATCTGGACATCATATTGGCCGGGATTAAGGTTGATTGTGTTATTTGTTGCGGTAGTCAAGTGGTTATTGATAAGAACCCTTGCCCCGTCCGGCTTGCTTGTCGTAACCAAAAGCCCTGTCCCTTCTATAAATTTTCCGTTTTCACTTTTGTTAAAGCTGATCCTTACTCCATTGGCATAGAGAATGGCGACAGTAGTTCCTATTGTTATAAACAGACCGATAAATATGCCCGAGATAAGAATTCGCTTCATGGGTTAAATGGCTAAAATAGCTAAATGGTTACATGGTTCGAATTTATTACCATTAAACTATCTTAACCTGTATTATAAAAGCTATGGGCGGAAAAGACAAACATTTACATTTAACAATTAACATTTGACAATTGACAATTAGTCACATGTCACATGTCAGTGGTCAGATGTCAGTTGTTCCCTTTTGATCTATTGAATCTCGCGAGGTCTCATGCTATAAAAAACATACCATTCGAAATTTGGAAATTTGATAGAGATAGGATATGGTTTGAAATAGTTAAAAGTTAAAAATTTAAAGTTAAAAGTTGAAGTTAATAATTTAAAGTTGAACAAATTTCAAACTTTGAATTGTAATTTTTAATTTTTAACTTTTCACTTTTAACTTTCAAATGCTTAGTAAACGCATCGGAATAGACTTAGGAACCGCTAATGTTTTGGTTTATCTTGCCGGAGAGGGTGTGGTTCTCAATGAGCCCACGGTTGTTGCCGTGCGGGCCGATGACAATAAAGTTGTCGCGGTTGGTGCGGAAGCAAAAGAGATGCTTGGAAGAACCCCCGGCAATATTATTGCTATGCGCCCTCTGAAGGATGGAGTAATAGCTGACTATGTAATAACCCAAAGTATGCTTTCCTATTTCATAGATAAGGTTTGCGGAAGGTCTCGATTTTTTAAACCCGAGGTTATGGTTTGTATTCCCTCGGGTGTGACACAGGTTGAAAAGAGGGCGGTTCTGGATGCTTGTATGACGGCAGGAGCCGGTAATGTCTACCTTATTGAAGAGCCGCTGGCCGCGGCAATTGGCGCGAAAATTCCAATAGCCCAGGCTGCAGGACACATGATTCTTGATTCGGGCGGCGGAACAACAGATATTGCCGTTATTTCCCTCGGAGGAGTAGTAGTCCATAAATCTATAAGAGTGGCCGGAAACAAAACCGAGGAAGCAATTGCGAACTATATCAGGAAAAGATTTAATCTTCTGGTGGGGGAGCGAACTGCTGAAGAGATTAAAGTGAATGTTTGTAACGCAATTGTTGAGCCGGAAAGTCCTAAGAAAATGGAGACAAAAGGAAGAGACAGTGTGACAGGATTGCCTCGAGCCATTGAAATTACGGAACAGGAGGTAAATGAGGCAATTCAACCAATTCTAAAAGCCATTATTTCGGCAATTCGCGAGGTTTTCGAGATTACCCCTCCGGAATTGGCATCCGACATAATTGAAAAGGGCATAGTTCTCTCCGGCGGGACAGCTCTTCTTAAAAACCTTGACAATTATATTGCGAAAGAAACAGGTGTTCCGGCGTATGTCGCGGAAGATCCGCTATTCTGCGTTGTAAGAGGGGTGGGAGTTGCTCTTGAAAATCTTGAATTATATAAAAAGTCAATTAATAGAGATTAACCCCGATTCAATCGGGGTTAATCCTTTAGTTTTGTGAAAAGTTACGAAATTCATTTCTATTTTCACGAAATTAAGAAAGCGATTTTTTATAGAAATATCCTATAAAACAATAAATCTAATATGGACAAGGAAAGCATTTTCTTACTCCAGCTTATCAATATAGCCTATTTTAACAATCAGTTAATAAGAATACAAAAATTGGTCAGAAATTGCATTTTAGCAAGTTTTTTAAATTTTCCATCAAGGCTTGTAGTAATTTTGTAAAACATGCAAAAATCAAATATTTTAGGAGTTGGGATAACAACGGAAAAAGAGGATAAAATCCTAGAGTATATAATAAAGGATCTTGGAAAACCAAAGAAAAAAAGGCAAAAAATTGTCATTTTTACTCCAAACCCCGAGCAAATATCCCAAGCATCAAGGGATGAAGAACTGAAGACACTCCTGAATCAGGCTGAAATAGCCTTGCCGGACGGAGTATTCGTGCCTGTTGCTGCCAGGCTTCTTGGTGAGCCTATTGATAGGAGAATTACGGGTGTTGACTTCATGAAAAGTCTTGTGAAAACCGTATCAGCCCCGATCAAATCGGGGTCAGAACAGCCTGTCGTGACGGGCTATTTAGGGGGTCAGAGGGGTGTGGCAGAGAAAGCTGCCAACTGCTTACGGAAAATTTATCCAAATTTGCGTGTTGGATATACTTCCGAGGCTTATGACAGGCAAAGAATGATACGGTCTGATATTGATATTTTGTTTGTGGCGCTAGGTTTTCCCAAGCAGGAAAAGTGGATTATTGAACATAAAGATGAAATTCCGGCTACGGTTTTGATGGGCGTGGGCGGAGCTTTTGATTTTATCTCCGGGGCAGTTCCCCGTGCTCCAAAGTTTGTACAGGATATTGGCTTCGAATGGCTTTTCAGACTAACTATTCAGCCTTGGCGATTCAAACGCCAGCTTCAAATATGGCATTTCGCAGGCCTAATTTTCGCGAGAGCACTTAGTAATAGGGTAAAAAAGATGAAAAATGAGAGATGAAAAATAAAAAATAGGAAGCGCGAATGGTTGGAATAGTTCGAAATGGTCAAATAGTTAAAGCTCAGCCATGCAACCATTCAACCACTTACAACCATTCTCCCCTTAAGTTAACTTGAGTTAGCCACAGGAATCATTAATTAGTAAGGGGTAACGAAGCTCATATCGCGACCCAAAGACAGACCACGAAAAACTTATAATAATTTTGATATCTTGACAACATTGATAGCATTTGCTAGTCTTATTTCATATACGATATATTAACTTATAATTTTAAATAGTATGTCACAGCAAAACATATCAATAGAGAACTTACCAGATCTACTTACGGTTCGTGAAGTTGCGCAAATCCTTCGTGTTTCGCCTCTTACCATTAAAAGATGGGGAAAGCGCGGAAAACTTCCGGCAATTAGAATAAACTCCCGTGGAGACAGGCGATATAAAAAAGAGGCAGTCCTTTATCTTCTGGGAATACAGCAAAAAAGCGAAATCTAGCCCCACTACATAACAACTATCCAGAAGGAATATAGGATAAAAGCGAGCGTTCCGGCCGCGACCGCGAGCTGAGGCGAGCAGCCAAGCTGCTCATCAGCATCGGCAATAATGTAGGAGAAACATAAGGGGTCGATTATCTAATAATGAGAAATAGGATGATGGATATTGCTATTCGGTAAATTCCAAAGGGGACAAAGGTGTTCTTCTTGACATAAAAGAGAAGCCATTTTATTGCGGCCGTTGCCACTAAAAATGAAACCATGAAGCCTACCAGAAGCAGAAGCCATTCCTGACCTGTTAAATTGATGCTTGTTTTTTTAAGGTCGAGGAAAGTTGCGGCAAACATTGTAGGTATTGCAAGGAGAAACGAAAATTCAACTGCCGAAGTTCGAGGCAGCCCCAATAACATTCCTCCGATAATTGTCGCGGCAGCCCGGGATACTCCCGGAACCACAGAAATTGCCTGGAAAATGCCAATTATCATGGCTTTTTCATAAGAGAGGGTTGAGAAATCCTGATTTTGATTCGCTTGCGCGTCCCGCGGCTTATTTTTAAAAAAGAGCTCAATTAGAATTAAAACTATGCCTCCCGCAAAAAGTGAAATTAAGACCACTTCAGTATTTCCCAGAAGATACTGTTTTATAAATCTGTAAAACACAAACCCTACCAGGGCAGTTGGTATAAAAGCCACAACCACCCTTTTGACAAGGCCCGGCCTTGACAGAATTGTTTTTCCGTATAAAACGAGCACAGAGAGAATTGCCCCGGATTGGATTGCTATTTCGAATGTCTTCACAAACTCGGTCTGCGGGATGTTGAGAAGCCTTGCGGTTAAAATCAGGTGTCCGGTGGATGAGATTGGCAGGAATTCGGTCAAACCTTCAATAATACCAAGCATAATAGCCCCCAAAATATCCATATTTGAATTATGCCACAATAGCGGTAATTCAGTCTAGTCGCACCAGTTTGTATAAACCCGGAATTTTTCTTCTCACAGTTTCTAACGGGGTTGACATTTAAACTTTTTGTGAAATATACTATACATGCTCTTAAGCGAAAGGTTGTAGGCGACTTGTTTTCCTCTACAACTTTCTCGATGGGGTACCCCGCATAGCTTTATGCGAAGTGGGGGACGAGATAACTTTAACTTGACTCCGTGGAGCAGGTTAGGTATTTTCCCGTTGTTGACTCGGGGAAGCGTTTCCTACGACGGCTTAAGGGCACGAAGTTATTTTAGTTAGCGTTTAGTTATTAGCGTTTAGCGTATAGTTTTTCTTTTTCTTTTTTCTTCTTTTTTCCTCGAGAGTTTGATAAAATCCTAATAGATTTAATTTTTGCCGGAGTAACTCAGTGGTAGAGTAGCTCTTTCGTAAAGAGCAAGTCGTGGGTTCAAGTCCCACCTCCGGCTCATTTCTTCCAAAATAGGCTTCGATTTGATAAAATTTCAATACGCCCTTCAAGGCAGGGCAGGCCGAAGTAACTCAGCTCTGCCAGAGGCGGATAGTGTCCGGGTAAGCTGTTTTGTCCCAGCACTATCTTTCCAAATTTGCTAAAATTTGGAATTAGAAGTGCGGGATCCCGTAAATTCAAGCCGCCTTAGCTCAGTGGTAGAGCAATTGTTTTGTAAACAATAGGTCCAGGGTTCAAGTCCCTGAGGCGGCTCCAAAATTCAGCGCCAGAATTTACCGGGATAAACCGTTGACAACAGTTCGATTCTGTTCGGAGGCTCACAGCACCTGCCTGCCGGCAGGCAGGCCACCTTCGGCTCAAAAACTCCTTTCTTCCTCATTTCTTACCCATTTTTTTTTCTATTCTAAGGATATGGTAGGAAGATATATCTTGATAGTCCGCCTTCGTCACTTTGGCGGACATAGAGAAGTAGTTATTTGGGGGTGAGAAAGTTTATGGCCAAAACAATCATTGGAGTTTTTCCGGACAAAGAAACCGCAGACCATGCCGTTGATGAGTTTATACATTACGGGTATAGAAATGACGAAATATCACTCGTCATGAAAAATGGTTTGACAGGGAGAAAGCACGGGGTCCGTTATGAAAATTCATCATCTGTTACTGAAGGAACAGTTACAGGCGTCGCGACAGGAGGAATTATAGGAGGACTGACAGGTCTTTTTATTGGCGCGGGTTTAATCACTATTCCGGGAATTGGGGCCCTTCTTGTTGCCGGCCCGATTGCTGCCGCGCTTGGTCTGAGCGGAATTGCTGCCACTACGGTTTCAGGCGCAATAACCGGCGCTTTGGCGGGAGGATTGGTTGGAGGGCTAATCGGGCTTGGGATACCCGAGCAGGAAGCCCGCTTGTATGAAGAAACTATCAGAGAAGGCGGAGTATTGCTGGCAGTTCCCGTAGTTTCAGGACAAGAAAAAGAAGTCAGGGAGCTTTTCCTTGATAACGGGGCAGAAAACATCAGAATTCTTGATACTAATGCTTATCAGGATGAAGAGGAATTTAGAGAGTATTACTCAAGAAACCGGGTTGGCGCAAAAGGAGGCAAAAGAAAGATCAGAGACGATAAGTTTGATGATGAATTTTAAATAACTTCTTGACAAAAGCCTAAATTATGGTATATAAAAAAAGCACTTCTTTTTGTAATCTGCCCCAAGGAAAAGTTTCGCAATCCTGCCCTTTAATATGTTATATTGGGGCATTTTTACAATCGGTTTTCAAATAGGCATTCTATCCTTTTTCATTTTTTTCCAAAACCAAAAAGAAGATTAAGTTACTCGGGTTGACTTCTTGGGAAATTTAATGCTACGCTAGAAATGTGAGGGAAAAGGTAAAGGGTATAATAGCTCGACGCACCCGCAGTCAAATAAAGCTCTATTTCCTTATCTTCATTGTAGTTGCCGGAACGCTTGCTTCGGTTATTTATCTTAAGACGGTTTCTGCCGGAGAAGCGGTTGTTACACTTCAGAATCAAGAAAGACAATTGGTGCTGGCAAGATCCGCCGCCTCCCAAATAGAGTTTTTCCTTGAGGGACTTAGGCGTGATGTCCTGCGCCTTGCTTCAGTAGAAGATGTTTCCGCAGGGCGCGAGGAAGAAGCTCGCAAGACACTTCAGGAATTTATAGATAATGCGCCAACCTCCCCTCTTATCGGATTTGCCAGGATTGATAAGTCGGGGAAGGTAATTGTTATTGCAAATAAAAAGCGCTTGAGGACAGGTGAAAGAAAAGACTTTTCATACAGAGATTATTTCAAGTGGGCACGCGACCCTCAAAACAGGAATAAAGCATATACCACGGATCCCTTTATTTCCCGGGTAGGGGTGAGCCAAGGTAAAATGGTCATGGTGGTCGCGGCTCCTTCTTATTTTAAAAATGAGTTTAACGGCGTAACAATGGGCGCTATTTTACTTGAAAAATTCGCTGAAACATTCATAGACCCCATCAAGCTAGAGAGTAAAACCGAAGTTCTCCTTACTACGCGAGGGGGGCGAGTTATCTATGATAGAAACGGGTTGTTAAATCAGAATCTTGTGGACTACGCGAAAAGCAAAAAATGGCAAGGTTGGGAAGAGTTTGTTGGGGAATTTGAGAAGATTCAAAAAGAAGAGGAAGGCATCGGAGCATGGTCTTTTCAGCATGTAGGTGCTTCATGGCCGGAAACCCAGGTTATCGCATTTAAAACCATAAGAGTGGGAGATGAAAGCTGGAAACTCATTATTATAAATCACAAAAATTTTGTTAAGTCCTATATGTTGCCCATCACATCATCTCAAAACCTTGGTTTCTTTCTTATCCTCTTTAGTTTTATTACAGGAGGAATGTTATTTGTATTTATTGATCACCTCTCCCACCGTGATGGATATCTGAAGGGGTATAAGGATGGGCTTGATGAGCTTTTTTCGAAGAAGAAGAGATAATAAAAATTTCTAATTAACCTAATTAACCTAATTTCTAAATAATGTCCAATGATCCAAACCCCAAGTACGATTTAGAAGAAAGGACAGCAAAGTTCGGAGAAAACACTATTCGATTTTGCAAAAAAGTTCCGAGAAGTCCTATTACAGATCCTTTAATAAATCAGTTTGTAAAATGCGGAACAAGTATAGGTGCAAATTATTGTGAAGCAGATGATGCAGAAAGCAAACGGGATTTTAAACATAAGATTGGTATTTGTAAAAAAGAATCAAGGGAAGCAAAGCATTTCGCCAGAATGATTGTTGTAGCAGTACCGGAGCTTAAAGAAGAAGCAAAAATTTTATGGCAAGAAGCAAAAGAATTGAACTTAATATTTAATAAAATCTATCAGAAGGTTAAATAATTAGGAATTAGCAATTGGTGTTTGATTAGGCCAATTAGAAATTAGAGCAATTAGGTCAATTAAGTTTGTGCTTCAGCTTCTTAAATTCTTCTTTTTGCCGTTCAATATCCCCATCCATTGAGTCACTTGAAAGTTTTTCAAATGTAAAGATTATAAAAACAATTCCAATCTGGACTGCCGGTATACCCAAAATGTAG
>Ga0209541_10005395_pt1 | contig 22310 bp, 23 predicted proteins | sample RifCSPlowO2_01_FD_184027 | JGI IMG/M metagenome (GOLD analysis project Ga0209541, IMG submission 184027) | Groundwater microbial communities from Rifle, Colorado - Rifle CSP2_plank lowO2_0.1 (SPAdes) (version 2) | ecosystem: Environmental > Aquatic > Deep subsurface > Groundwater | place...
GTGTTCTGGAGCGGATGCTGGGCTGTGACGGAATTCGTCTGGAGCGTACGATTTAGTTTCAAATTACCACACGCTCCGTGCGTGCGATTAGGAATGCTCATTAATTTTTGCTAAAATAGGTTCGAGCAAAGTTAATTAAAGAGCACCACGTTGGAAAAGTTAATATGTTGAAGGTGCTTTTATTTTTTTGCTTATTATTGTAATGTTGGATTTAATGTCCTATCCTTTTGAGCCATATAAGGTAAAAATACTAGACTCTATAAAAATACTCAGTAAAAATGAGCGAACAAGAGCTTTGCTTCAGGCCGATTATAATCTCTTTAAAGTTCCGGCAGATAAAGTAACCATTGATTTACTTACTGATTCAGGGACTTCAGCCTTATCTCAAGAGCAGTTTTCCCAGATGATGCTAGGGGATGAATCCTATGCTTCGGCTAAAAGCTGGGAGAGGTTGGAGTCATCAATCAAAAGTTTTACCGGTAAAAAGGAGATTATTCCAGTTCACCAAGGTCGGGCGGCTGAGAAAATAATCGCTGAGGTACTACTTCAAAAGGGTGATTTTGCTTTTTCGAATGGATTTTTCGATACTACTCGCGCCAACTTTGAACATAAGGGAGCGACCTGCATAGACATACCATCAGAAAAATCAGTTGATCTCTCAAGGCCCGAATTATTTAAAGGCGATATTGATCTTAAAAAAGCTCGACAATTAATAGTTCACTATCGAAAACACTCCAAATTGGTACTGATGACGCTTACTAATAACATAGGTGGCGGCCAACCGGCTTCTTTTAAAAACATCGAAGCCGCTCATGTGCTGGCTAGCAAGAATGATTTAAAGTTTATAGTTGATGCTTGCCGGATAGCCGAGAACTCTTATTTTATCTGGCTTAATGAGCAAAAGAGGAGGGGGAACGTCAAGAGTATCATCCGTAAAATTTTTTCTTTGGCCGACATCGCTTTTATGAGTACGAAGAAAGACGGTCTGGCTAATAGTGGGGGATTCATAGTTACTAATGACAATAATCTGGCTGCTCAGATAAAGGAATTAGTGATAATGTATGAGGGCTATGTTACTTATGGTGGCATGACCGGAAGAGAAATGGAAACAATTGCCAGAGGCCTTCAGGAAGTGACGGACTTAACTTATCTTGAGCACAGAATCAATCAAATCGCCTATCTCCATAAAGAGCTTGTCCAGCTTGGCGTGCCGTTGCTTTGTCCTCCAGGAGGTCATGCAGTTTATGTTGATGCCACTAAATTATTCTCTCATGTTGATAAAGGGAATTTTCCCGGCCAGGCTTTAGCTGTTGCTTTGTATCAAGAGGGTGGGATAAGAAGCGTCGAGATAGGGTCTTTAATGCACGGTGGTAATTCTAAAAACGAGCTTGTTCGTTTAGCAATTCCGCGGAGAACCTATACTCAATCCCATCTTGATTATGTAGTCAAAATATTTAAACAAGTCATTAGGAATAAAAAACGATACAAGGGTTTTAAAATAGCTTGGCAATCATCAACTCTGAGGCATTTTAGTTGCAAATTAAAACCTGTATAAAATAAAAGATATTTGATTTGTTTTAAAAACCTGCTATAAATAAGCAGGTTTTTTAAAATTTAAAAAGAGAGATATGACTGACCAGGCTATCATCTATCCTTATCTCCCCGAAGGCAAATCTATAAAATATGTAAATGAGAATGATTCTTTTATGCAGGTTGCTAAAAAGATAGCAAAAGCATTTTCTCTTGATGCAACAATGTCGGGAGGAGCTATTGTTGTTATAGAAGGTATAGTTGTTGGAGTCGGGTCTAATGGAAGCGATTACCATAAAAAAATCCCTGCCAAAGAATCATTCTAGGATGTAAAACTGGTGAGGGCTATGATCTTTGCGAGGGATGTCACCCAAAGAATCATAGCGAGCCCAAAGCGATAAGTAACGCTAAAGAAAGAGGGTGGGATACAGGGGGAGCGGATTTATATCTTTGGGGTCATTGGTGGTGTTGTCAGTGGTGCTGGAATGCTATGATTGAGGCAGGCATAGGAGATGTTTATCTGCTTGAGGGAAGCGAAGCATTATTTAATAAAAATCACCCTCAAAATATCGTTGGAAAACAGTTTGAGTAAAACCGAGATATCTCGGTTTTTTCATTTGACTAACTATCTCAATATGTTAGTTTTTTTGTGGAAACTAGGTCTTTTAAAATAGGTGAGTCAGATGGATAAAATAGAAGCGGTGATTTTTGATTGGAACGGTACCCTTTACGATGATTTGGAGCGGTTGGCGTATGGAAGTGTGGTTAAGATATCCGAGACATATAATATTTCTCCGCCGACTCTTGATGAGTATCGGCAAGAAATAACCGCTAGTTTCATGAAGTTTTACTATAAGCATGGTTTTGTTATGAATTTTTCGGGACAAGGTTCTGATGGTGATGCCAAGGCCTTGAACGTTATCAGAAAGAAGTACTATACCGATAACGGAGATAAGGGAAATATTCGGTCGGATGCTACTCGGACAGTAGTTAATCTGAGATCAATGGGAATCAAGGTTGGTGTTGAAAATATTATTTCGTATATAAATGAAGGGTATAGAGGATCAATTGTTCTAAAATCGCCTAAAATTGGCGGTTTTTTGTTGGAAAAATGATAAGAAGTTATGCACAATGGTTGTTGCTTAGTTGGAGACCATAGATATATAATGTGAGTATAGTGTTAAATTGTGGATAGAAGTGTTAAAAAACTGTTGATATCTTGGGAGGGGTGGTGGCGAGAATATCGCCATTTTCCTCTAGATTTATATGTTAATAGGCGAATACAAGCACAACTTAGACCCCAAAAAACGACTATCAATACCTTCAAAATTCAGGAAAGAATTAGGCGAGGGGGCGGTTCTTACCCGAGGGCTTGATAATTGCTTGTTTGTTTTTCCTTTACAATCGTGGAAGCCATTTGCGGAAATGCTAGCCGGGTTATCAATGGCCAAGAAAGATACCAGATCATTCAGCCGTTTATTTTTATCAGGCGCGGTTGAAGTTGAATTTGACTCGTTAGGCCGAATCTTGATACCCGATGTTTTGAAGGAGTATGCATCTTTGAATAAGTCAGTTGTGGTGGCCGGACTTTTTAACAGATTGGAGATATGGGACGAAGAACGCTGGAATGCATATAAGTCTGATTTGGAAAAGAATTCCGACAGTATAGCTGAGAAGCTGGGAGAATTGGGAATCATCTAGTATGACCAAAGTCCATAAATCAGTAATGTTGACGGAGGTGTTGGAGTATCTGAGCATAAAGCCAGGAGCTAAGGTCATAGATGCGACGCTTAATGGTGGTGGACATACCGAAGGGATTCTTGAAAAATATCCTGATACGAAAATACTGGGGATAGAATGGGATCCAGATATTTTTCAAGAGTTCCAGTCGAATGATATTTCGAACAAGATAACAGCGGTTAATGACAGTTATGTAAATTTAAAAAATATTGCCGAGAGATTTGATTTCCGACCCGACGGCATAATATTTGACCTAGGTGTCTCATCCGTACATTACGAGAAAAGTGGCAGAGGATTCTCTTTTATGAGAGCCGAGCCGCTCGATATGAGATTTAATCCGAAGGTCAATGATATGACTGCCGCTGATATTATAAACACGACCAGCCGAGATGAATTAGATAAAATTCTAGCTGATTATGGGGAGGAACAGTTTTCTGCCGAGATTGCAAAAAGAATAGTTGATTTAAGGAAGATTAAGCCAATCATAGAGACTACAGAATTAGTCGAGATAATAAAAGCATCGGTTCCAGGCTGGTACCGGAAAAGAAAAATTCATCCAGCGACCAAAACATTCCAAGCATTACGAATAGCTGTTAATCAGGAACTGGATAACGTCACTGCTGGAGTCTTGGCGGCTATAGATATCTTAGAACCCGGCGGAAGGTTAGTCGTAATATCATTTCATGGTTTGGAAGATAAGATAGTCAGGGAAATATTTAAAAATAAAACCAAAGAAGGAGTTGTAAGATGGGTGGTCAAAGGAACGATAAAGCCAGAGTGGAAAGAGGTAGAGGAAAACCCGAGAGCACGAAGCGCTAAAATGAAAATCGTCGAAAAGTTATAAAATGCAAAACAGTTCAAAAACAATTCAAGAAAGAGATATAGTAATTTGGGTTAACGCCGTTCTTATCAGTATGGCTTGCCTCCTATTCTTCTATTATATAGTAGTAGCTAATTCGATTGCTTCTAAGAATTATAAAATCCAAGTACTCTTGGATCGCGTGGAATCCTTGTCAGAAATCAATAGTTCTTTAATGTCTAAAAAACTTGTACTAGAAACTCCGGCTTCACTCCTTGAATTTGCTCGTTCTCAAAAGCTTGTCGAAGCTAGGAATATATCTTATATTTTTGAAGGCAAGAATGTAGCTCAGCGCTAGAAAGGTTAAGTTTTATGAGACGTTATGGCAACTTACGTATAAATCTTTTTTTAGTCGGCGTGGTCCTTTTTTCAGGGCTGGTTTTATACCGGCTTTTTATTTTATCAATTGTAAGGCATTCAGCTTATTCACTCACTGCGCAAGCGCAGAATGAGAATATAAGCAACTTGTTGGTTAGGGGGAATATTTACATGTCGGATAAGAACTCGGAAATTGTGCTTTCGGCGACTAATAGAAAATTTCCTTTGGCCTATATCATTCCGCAAGACATAAGCCCAGACAAAAAAGATAAAGTTGCCGAGGAGTTAACGATGATCTTGGGAGTTGGCAAAGATGAACTAAGATCAAAAATTGATACTAACTCAAGCTCGATTAAAGTTGTGGCCAGAAGAGTTACAAATGGACAAGTTGAGCAAATCGAGAGTCTAAAACTTAAGGGAGTCGGAATTTCTTATGAAACCGATAGGTTTTATCCGGGGGCTAGTCTGGGGGCAAATGTTATTGGTTTTTTGGGTTATGATGCTGATGGTCGGCGGGCCGGTCAATATGGTATCGAGGGTTATTATAACAGTGATCTATCCGGAAAAGATCCCGACGTGGCTAGTTTATTTAAAATAGCCGATCCGTCTTTACTCTTTAAGTTGTTTAAACAAATCTTCAAGAAAGATAACGAATCGGTTGTGGTCGAGTCCAGCTTCGACAGGCCGGCTGATTTCGTTTTAACCCTAGATAAAAATGTTCAGACATTTGTCGAAGACAAGTTAAAAATGCTTATTGAAAAATGGAGTGCTATCGGAGGTACGATGCTGGTTCAGGATCCTAAATCGGGTAAAATTTTGGCAATGGCCGATTGGCCCACTTTTGACCCAAACAATTATTCTGCTTCTAATCCGTCAGTTTTTCTTAACCGAAGTATTCAGGGAGTCTATGAACCAGGGTCTTCCTTTAAACCTATAACTATGTCGGCTGGGATAGATCTTTCTAAAATTACTCCGCAGACAACTTATGAAGACGTCGGGTATTTTAACGTTGCTGGATATACGATACATAACTTCAGTGAAAAGGTATTTGGAAGACAAACAATGGCCCAAGTTCTTGAAAAATCAATCAACACCGGAGTGATGTTCGTTGAGAATACTATCGGTGATGATAATTTTTTAAATTATGTCATTAATATGGGCCTTGGACAGAAAACGGGCATCGATTTACCGGGAGAAGTGAGCGGGGATATCACAAACCTCTATAGCGGTCGGAAGATAAATTACCTAACCGCTTCTTTTGGCCAAGGTATTGCAGTTACTCCGCTTCAGCTCATCAATGTCTATTCGACCATCGCTAACGGTGGTAAGTTGATGAGGCCCTATATTGTCGATAGAATTATAAAAGAGGGAGGAAAACAAGTGGTCTCACAACCAGAAGTGGTGAGCATTCCTATATCTGAAAAAACAGCAATCAAGCTTCAGTCTATGTTAGTTAGTGTAGTCGATAATGGTTTTGATAAGGCCAGAATTCCCGGTTATGATGTTGCTGGTAAAACCGGAACAGCTCAAATACCAGATGGAAGTGGCGGATATTCAGAAGAAGAGTTCATCCATAACTTTGTCGGTTTTGCTCCGGCCTATGATGCTAAGTTTACTATTCTTATAAAAATGGACAGACCCGAGGGTATAACCTTTGCTGCCGATAGTTTATCGCCGATATTTAAAGAGATAGCTGCATTTTTATAATATACCGCCAAGCCGTCATTAGGCGGAAATCCTAAATCCTAATATCCCTGCCCGCCGGCAGGCAGGTAAATTCTAAACCATGAAGAGCCTGCTGAAGAAAATTATAGTTTTCAAGCTCGATTTACTAGCCAAACTTTATATTTGGCGTTTTAAGCCGGATATTGTTGCAGTCACTGGTAATGTTGGTAAAACTTCTACCAAAGAAGCAATCTCGGCTGTATTGGGAAAGATAAAAAAAGTCCGATCTGGGCGTGGGAATTTAAATAACGAATTTGGCATCCCCTTAACGATAATCGGAGACTGGGCCGATGATTATTACGAAACTGGAAATAGCTTCATTTTTTGGTGTAAGGTTTTATTCATTTCTTTTTTCAGATTGTTTTTTGAAAAGAATTATCCAGAGGTCCTAGTTTTAGAGTATGGCGCTGATAGACCGGGAGATATAGCCAGATTAGTCAGAAAATATAGGCCAAAAATAGGAGTGATAACTGCTGTTGGAGAAATACCGGTTCATGTCGAATATTTTTCTGATCCCAGTGGACTTGCTCGGGAGAAATCAAAACTTATTTCTTCTCTGGGATCTTCTGAATATGCGGTCTTGAATCATGATGACCCCATCGTTTACGATATGAAAGAAAAAACAAAAGCTAAAGTAATGAGCTATGGTTTCACCGAAGGGGCAATGGTTGGATTATCAAATTTCGATTTTCGCATCGATGATAGTTATAGGCCGGAAGGGGTCGGGTTCAAGATACATACCGGAAGTTCATACCTGCCTGCCGGCAGGCAGGCATTTGTTCCGGTAATACTCAATGATGTTTTAGGCAAATCTCAGGCTTTGGCGGCCGGAGCGGCGTCTTGTGTCGGAATAATTTATGGTATGAATTTGATAGAAATAAGCCAAGCTCTAGTCGATTATCAGGGGCCCAAAGGACGCCTTAAAATATTAAGGGGTATCAAGAATTCAATCATTATTGATGATACATATAATGCCGCGCCGTCTTCGACTCATTTAGCTCTTGAAACCTTAAAATATCTACCGGCTAAACGTCGAATTGCGGTTTTGGGCGATATGCTTGAACTGGGAAAATATACAATTGAAGCCCACGAAGAAATGGGAAATTTTGCCGGAAGTATTGCTGATATTCTTATAACAGTTGGAGCCAGGGCTAAATTTTCTGCTTATGCTGCCGGGAATCAGCTTGTTCCGACCGAAGCGTCGGGGATGGATACCAGAATCTATTCTTTTGTAAATGCTGATTCGGCCAAGGCAAAAGTTCAGGAGCTTATCAGAGAGGGGGATTTAATTTTAGTGAAGGGTTCGCAAGGAATGAGAATGGAAAAAATTGTTGAGGAAATAATGGCTGAACCGGAAAGAAAGAAAGAATTGCTTGTCAGGCAGGGCAAAAAGTGGTTAAAAAATTAATCTCTTGCTTCACCCGTACTCGTACGCATATAAGCATAAAGGTCTAATACCCCAACAAAGAAATAAAGATTGTATCTATTTCTAGCATATGCTAGAAATAGATACATGCCGAGGGTACCAAGAAAAAAGTCATTTTTTCACCAGTTTCTTAAAGTTCTTGCTATTAGCGGCGCAATTGGCGGCGTGGTCGTTCTAGCTTCTATAAATCCATACTTTGGAATAAAAGCAGTTGGAGTTATAAGAAAAGAATTAAAAAGAAGGAAATGGAGAGAAATAAACCAATGTTTAGTGAGATTTAAAAAACAGGGACTGGCTGGGGTAGAACAAAATTCAGATGGAACATTTTCTGTTTCTATTACCAGAGCAGGACAAATAGAATTAGCCCGATATGACCTAGATACAATTAGTATCAATAGACAAAAAGATTGGGATGGTGTCTGGAGGATATTTTTATTTGATATTCCCGCAAGAAAAAAAGCTGAAAGAGCGGCCCTGTTAGCAAAATTAAAAGAACTTGGCTTCGTGATGATACAAAGAAGTGTTTGGGCTCATCCCTATCCCTGTCGCAACGAACTCGCCGTAATTGCCAAAGCTTTTGAAGTTGAACAATATATCAGATTCCACGAAGCTTATGGTATGTCGCATGAAAGCAAAATCAGAGTGGATTTCGAGAAACGGAATGGAATTAAATTACAATCGAATTAGTCTATCCAAGGCTAATTTAGCAATTAGGATTAAGATAAATTGTATCTATTTCTAGCATATGCTAGAAATAGATACAATGATAGAAATTGGAGTATAAAGAAATATGATATTATGTTTTGAGGTTTGGTTGTTTTTTGATAAAATCTTACTATGGCGCCATCGTCTATCGGTTAGGACACATGCTTCTCAAGCATGGAAGCGGGGTCCGACTCCCCGTGGCGCTGCCAAATGGAAAAGGTCAAATCCACAGATGTCGCCTCGCGGAGTTTATCCGCCTTTTCGGTGGACTCGGCGGCCAAATCATAAGGAATTACGGGCTTAAAAATCAGTTGGCGATTCTGAAGAAGATGGTTCGAGAGCCAAGAAAAGCCCTTCTGTTCAAAATCTGATATTTTCTCTTGAATCTCAACCTTTGAATTAAGGATTTTTTCTTTTTTGAGAGCATATTCGTCTTGGTTAAGTTTGTTGCCAAGATAAAGGTCTAATAACTTATCTAATTTTTGGTCTAATTCCAACATTTCTAATTCGAGATCTTGAACATTAATTTTTGCCTGTTCTTCTGCCAAGTTTTCATCTTTCGCTAATTCCGCTAAAACCTTTTCCATATCTTTGCTCGACAAAAAAACTTTTTGAAAAAATGAGTTGGTTTGCTCTAAAAAGCATTCTTCTCGTAAAAAATGTTTTTCTTGGCATGGCTCTTTCTTTTTAGTGCATCGGTAGTAATGATGACCTTTTTGGATTTCGGCTATAATAGCACATCTGCAAGAACCGCATTTTATAAACCCTAGAAAAGGAAAGTCATGACTTTTAACTTTGCGTGGTTGGCCTTTCTTTCTCATTATCTCTTGAACCTGATCAAAAAGTTTCTTTGAAATTAGAGGTTCGTGGCTTCCTTCAAAAAAGCGAGGAAGCGGCGGGCATTCCCTCCACACCCGCCGCTTCTGAGCAGATTTTAGTGTGAGCCAGTCTTGCGTCAGGCGCGAGACTGGCTTTCCTCACATCTTTTTTTTAAAATAAATTAGAGTAAAGTTAAGAATCTCCGGCAGAGGTCTCCAACAGGAATGCCAAATCAAGGCATTCCTGTTGGAGACCTCTGTCGGAGTGCCGAGATTCGAACTCGGACTAAACCCAGCTCTTTCTATGCTTCGGGCTGCTGGGAGTTGAACCCAGTCTAACTGCTCCCAAAGCAGTCGTACCACCGTCATACGCCAGCCCGTCCTGAAAGGGCTGGGCTCGTGCTACCGTTACACTACACTCCGACAGAAGTATTCAACCCCACCTCAGGTTATATTATACAACATAAAAGGCCATTTTAAAATGGCCTAGTGATTGTGTCCATGAAAAAGTTTCCAGGACATCCATAATGCCCCGGTAACAATTAGTCCAGCTAGTCCAAAGGACAGCTTTGGATCTATAAAATTTGATCCAGTTTTATAAATTGCTATTCCACCGAGGATAACCATAACTGATCCGATAGTATCAAAGACCATGTGAATCAGAAGAAGAGGCCTATTTTTGTTACTTGAATATTGCTTGCTACTTCCTTTGTGAAGAATGAAAATCGTGTAAATATTAGCGGCGAGGCCTAAAAAAGCTACTAAGAAAAATATCAAATTAAGATTTTGTGTCGGTGGATTCTGTAATCTTTTGTATGCCTCATAACTGATCAAAGCAGCTAGGGGGAAAAATAAGGCAATATTTAGTCCCGCTGACCACAATTTTATTTTATGGGGTGCTAATCCCCAAAAATCATATTCAGACGCAAGGGCAACCAAAGATACAACCACATGCAACGATACGTGGAAGCCATCTGATATCATGGACAGACTTCCAGAATACCAGCCTGCCAACAATTCAACAATAAAAACTAAGACATTTACCTTAAAGACCGTCAGAAAGCGGTCTTTGTCAGTTCGATGACCGCTTTCCACTGTCTAACCTCTTTAGTTTTGAAAAAAGCTGTAAGCTATCTTACCTTTTTTAGACAAGAGATCAAGCGAGATAAAAACTACTCGTAGGGTACCCCTTTCTTTATCAGCATAATTTAAAACACTAAGCCCTCAAAGGTGATTTGAGTCGCCGGAATTATGATAGAAATAATAAATATGGCAATGTTCAGGGACGTTTTTAGGATCATACTGCGATTCCGCTCAAACAGAATAAGAGCCAAAGTCGATAGAAGGGCGATGGTTAGGGCATATGCGAGGAATGCGCTATTTACAATTTTTGAAAACACCTTTGCATTATTCGTGTCTTCATATTTTATTTTTACCGGTTCTACTATCGGGGCTAATGTTTCATCGGTCGAAACGTATTGAACTGTAACTGCTTCTCCCTTTGTCTGAGTTGCCGAGCTGATTATTTGTGAAACAGACGGAGAGAGCACGGCTACCTGAACTGGGATCGGACTTTTAGTCGGAGCTGGCTTAACAGCAGAAGAAACTGTTTGTATTGGTGAACCAAACATTTGAACGACTAGTATACCGTCGTTGCCATCAATCTCGACTGCCTTTACTGCTACTCCGATTTCAGTGTATTGACTGTTCAGTACATTTTCCCGATGGGATGGAGAATCTAGCCAAGCCAAAACCGTTTCCTTTGCAGTGGGAAAACCAATGGCAAGATTTTCGCCAGCCACCCTGTACTGATATTGGGATTGTTTTATCCAAAACCAAGGATTCACTCCTGTTGGGCTGATATGAGCGAAGTATTCTTCTGTGGCCATGTCGTTAAGTTTCTTCGAAGCAGCTAGGTCAAGCTGAGCGTTAGTTTTTAGAGGTGAAAGATTGCTGGCTATTCGGGATTTGTTAGTGAATTTAATTATTTCACGAGAATCAAATGCCGGAATAGAATTTATGAAGCTAGCTAGTTGAAATGCGGGCTGAGGAATAATGAGCTTAACTATTATGAGTAGTAGGATATTCCATCCGATTATCCTTGTTCCTAAAGGATGGAGATGCCTTTTAGTATAATCTTTAAATAAAAACATTATTAATTGTATTATACCACATTAAAGTCGGAATCTCTCTTTCTGTGCATTACCATTGGACGATTTTAAAATGCATGATTTACTGAAGCCGAGAAATATTATATCATACATGTTGTTATATATAAGTGATGGGGATTATGGTGTAACGGTTAGCACAGCAGTTTGTGGAACTGCGGGCGAGAGTTCAACTCTCTCTAATCCCCCAAGATAGAGCAAATGCCGTTGAGGCATTTGTGTAGAGAGTTGAAAGGCGGAACGATGTCGCAATCACCAGATTGCGACCGTGAGCCGGGGTCGAGAAATCAGCGAGCGACTGGCGAGCTGATATTCGTGACCAACTCTCTAATCCCCCCAAATAAAATTAAAGACCCCGAATCTATAAAAACGGGGCGATGTTTTTTGGTGCAGGTTTGCGATTACCGAATCTAGTTTTCCAGGCGTTTAAACGCATCTGTTGCTTTTCTTCGAGTGTAAATCGGTAAACATCATTGCATAATTGAAATGCTTCATCTAAATTCGGCATGAATATGTCATCATCTGGGTTTAATGAATAAAGAACTCCGGCTTCAAGAAGCTGTCTGATTTTTAAAGATTTCAGATCGGGTATAACTTTGCATGTCAAATTTGATACTGGGCATCCTTCGATACCAATATTTTTATCAACGATTATCTTAACTAATTCTTTATCATATGCTAATGCAGTAGCATGACCGATTCTATCAGCACCAAGATCGGTTACGGCAGTCTTTACATTTTTCAGAAGTAGAGGAATATTTTTTTCAAAATTTGGCGATATAGTGGTCCACTCTCCAGCATGACATGTAGTTTTGAACCCCCATTCTTTTGCCCTCTTGAACATGGGAATATGTTTTTCCGGTGGATGGCCAGCTTCATCACAAACAAGTCCTATGCCTACCACATAGTGATGGTCACATGTTCCAGCAATATTCACTAGACTGACGGCTTCTTCGGAAGAAATTTCCCTACCGGCGCTGATTAGAAGATTGACTTCTATGTCACTGCCTTCTAGCTTAGCTTTATTCTCTCCAGATTTGATGCCTTCAATCATTGTCTCTATGGCTTCTTTTATACTCAATCCTTTGGGCCAGATTCCATCGCCACGAGTAAGGTACTGGGGAGCTATAGTTAGCTCAATGTATTTTAAGCCTTTACGCGCATAAAAAATAACACATTGTTCTGTAGCTAAAAATAGTGTAACCGGATTCTGTAATACATCAGTGGTAGTCTTAAAAACCTCAACTATGCCTTGATGAGGATTATTGAATAGCTGAATTATCTGGGGTTTTAATTCTTTTCGTGGATTGAGCCCAAACGGTTTTCGGCTCAATCTGTGTAAATCATAAAAAATCGGGATTAATCCTTCTGAACCGTCAAGATGAAGATGATTTACAATATCCAGACCACAATACGGTGCTGACATTGTTTATCCTTTTCAATGTGCAAATTTACCGAAGTATACTTGCATTATTTAAGAAAATCAAACATACAACCCTTTTTTTATTACTTAAATTTTGATATTCTCAATAAATGACGTATAAGGAAATAAGGGAAAAATTGTATGCGAATAGTCTTAACGAATAGGCACATGCGAATAAAATGATACATCAAGAAATAAGAAAAAAATTTAAAGATTTTTTCACGAATAAAAAACACCAGTGGGTGGCTTCGTCTTCCTTGTTACCCAATGATCCTTCGGTTCTTTTTACGACTGCTGGGATGCAGCAGTTCAAGCCATATTATACCGGCCAAGCCGATCCGATGAAAGATTTTGGTTCTTTGAATACAGCTTCAATCCAAAAATCAATGCGAACTTCTGACATTGACGAGGTGGGAGACGAGTCGCATCTTACTTTTTTTGAAATGCTTGGGAATTTTTCTTTTGGCGGATATTGGAAAGAGCTGGCTATTGCTTATGCTCACGAATTTATTACAAAGGAAATGGGTCTAAAGATCGACTGCGTTAGTGTCTTTGAAGGATTGCCTTCGGCAAATGTGCCAGCTGATGACGAATCTGAGCTTATCTGGAAAACAGTTGATCCCAAAATAAGTGTAAAAATGGCAGATATCCGTGATAATTTCTGGGGTCCAACTGGCTCTGAAGGTCCTTGCGGTCCAACAACCGAAATATATGTTAACCCTTCGACCTATGGCTCAGGGCAAGCGGTGGAGATATGGAATATTGTTTTTAATGAGTTTTATTATCCTGGCTCGCGAGAAGAATTGTTAAGTGGAGAGAGTGGAAAGAAGCTGGAAAAACTCAAAACTGCAGGTATTGATACAGGCATGGGGTTAGAGCGTTTAGCGATGGTAGTTCAAAAGAAGAAAAATATCTTTGAAACAGATTTGTTCGAATCGATAATAAGTAGTTTGCCCAATCATCTGGATCAAAGAACAAAAAGGATAGTAGCTGATCACGCTAGAGCAGTTGTATTTCTTGCTTCAGAAGGAGTAGTTCCATCCAACAAAGAACAGGGGTATGTAATGCGAAGATTGATGCGAAGAATCATGGCCGCCAATATATCAAAAGATATCATAGATACGGTTATCAATACTTATGCTGATCAATACCCCGAGTTACAAGTCAGAAGAGATGAAATACTAAAGGTATATTCTGAAGAACTTCTAAAATTCAATAAAACTCTTCGAAACGGTTTGAACGAATTAAAAAGATTGGATAAAGTTAGCGCTTCTGAGGCTTTTAAATTATATGAGAGTTTCGGACTGCCTTTCGAGGTAATCATGGACTTTTCCAGAAGCCAGACTTCTGGAACTTCCAGAAGTCTGGCTTCTGGATTAACGCGCGAGGCATTTGATGAAGAATTTAAAAAGCATCAAGAAAAGTCGCGAGCTGGAGCGGAGAAAAAATTTGGTGGGCACGGATTGATATTGAATACCGGAGAATTGAAGGCAGGAAATGAAGAAGAACTTAAAAAAGCAACCCGACTACATACGGCTACTCATTTGCTCCATGCGTCATTGAGAAAGGTTCTGGGGTCAGAGGTTCACCAAGCCGGCTCTGATATTACTGCTGAAAGATTAAGGTTTGATTTTAATTTTCCTCGTAAATTAACATCCGAAGAACTTCAGAAGATCGAAGACTTAGCTAACGAAGCGGTTAGGAAAGACTACAAAGTGACCAAAGAAGAAATGGCTTATGAGGATGCTATTAAATCCGGTGCTTTGGCGTTCTTTAAACTAAAATATCCCAATCGTGTAAACGTTTACACGATTGGCTCTGAGCCTGTCGAAGGGCAGAATTCCTCAACAAGCTTGGAATTTCCTTTTAGCCGAGAGCTTTGCGGTGGACCACATGTTTCTCATACCGCCGAAATAGGACACATCAAAATTACCAAAGAAGAAGCAGTTTCGGCAGGAACTAGAAGGATCAGGGCTATAGTTGACTAAATTTAGATATTAGGTAACTATATTGTCAGTTCTTTTTGGTTGTGGATGGAGAGGTATTTATGGTGGCGTTTATGGGCTTTCTGGTATTTATTGCCTTGTGTTTGTTTATTCTTAGTTTTCTTTATGTCATTGAACAAGAGATTTTACCTGAAATTAAAAGAATTACTGATGCACTCGAAAGAATAGCTGATAATGAAGAAGAGAACAAAGACTCCCCAGGACACATATAAAAATGATGCCGCTCATTGAGCGGCTTTCGGTTTATTTATTTCAACCTCATAAAGAAGTTACGAAATATTATTGCAATAAATCAACGATCGTATTATTATTGTAATCATGAAAAAGTCATCTATTCCTTCTGCTATTTTAACCATACTTCTTGAAATAGGGAAAATTACCGTAGAGTCATTTTTTAATCTAGCTTATGCAAAAAAATATGGCTACTCTAGCTCATATTCTCAACTGTATAAAAGCCCAAATGCTTGCAGGTCAGCTATCTCTAGGTTGAAGAAAAAAGGATTTATAAAAAATAATGGCAATATATATTATCTTACTTCTCAAGGCGAGAAAGAAGCGTTTTTGTGCCAATTGAAAGAAAATCAGAAATTAAATATAACCAATAAAAACCAAATATGGGATAAAAAGTGGAGAATTATATTTTTTGATATTCCAGAGAAAAAGAGAAGACATCGAGATGCATTAAGAACGATGTTAAGGTTAGTAGGCTTCAAAGAGTTCCAAAAAAGTGTTTGGGTCTATCCATATAAGGTACCCGATTTTTTAAAAGAAATTTTATTTGAGGAAAAAATTAAACATCATACCAGACTGATTACGACAGATGATATTGAATATGATCTTGATCTTCGTAGAATTTTTAATCTCTGACCCGTGTCTGATAATATAGTATCTCTTAAAATATATTACAAAAATTCAACGATCGTGGTTTTATTGTAATATTGTATTTTGGACTGTATTTTTACTTTGAGAAACATTTATTGCATGCTAGAATAATTAATATGTATCAAGATTTAATAAAACAACGTCGGGGGGATTTTGATGGAGCTTTTGAACATGCTAGAAGCGAAGTTGCCTCAATAAGGACTGGCCGGGCCAATTCAGCCATGGTTGAAGATATTCAGGTTGATTATCTCGGTTCAAGATTAAAGATAAAAGAACTCGCCACAATAATGACCCCTGAACCGAGAATGATAACTATTCAGCCATGGGACAAGGCGGCGATTCCTCTTATCGAGAAAGCGATCCGGGATCATGGTTCTAGTTTTTCTCCCGCCTCTGATTCGAATGGTGTTAGAGTTAATATTCCTCCTTTGATGGAGGAGAGAAGAAAAGAGATGATAAAACTGCTTGGTCAGAAAATTGAAGAAGCAAAAATAAGGAGCCGACAGATTCGCGAAGATATATTAAAGAAAGTGCAAGCTGAAGTAAAGGCTAAAACCGCCCGAGAGGATGATTTACGAAAAGCCAAAGACGAACTTCAGAAAGTAATAGATGATTTTAATAGAAAATTAGATGAATTAACCAAGAAGAAGGAACAAGAGTTGATGAATTAGTATAGCAAATCTATACTCCTCTTCATCCGGCTCGCCGCATCAACAAATTACTACGATATTTCTTCATTTTCTTGAATAAAAATTGGGTCCCTTTGTAAGACTACATCCCAATGTTTGTATTCAGTAAGAAAATATCATAAATATCTTGAATTTGTGGTGAAGCGGCTCAAAGGATTCAGATTAGTATAAATTTGCTATACTATAATGCATAGGTGGTAGTTTAAACGATGATTACCTTTTTAATTTTTATTGCGGTCATAGGGGTGCTGGTTCTCGTTCATGAATGGGGGCATTTTATTGTGGCCCGAAGATCGGGGATGAAAGTTGAAGAATTTGGTTTTGGTTTTCCGCCACGACTCTTTGGCATTAAGAAAGGGGAAACTATTTATTCGATAAACTGGATTCCTTTCGGCGGTTTTGTAAAAATTCTTGGCGAAGACGGTGGTTCCAGAGATAATCCTCGCAGTTTTGGCGCAAAACCGATCTCGGCTAGACTCAAAGTTATTATTGCTGGAGTGGTCATGAATTTTTTGTTTGCTATTTTGCTTTTAATACTGGGAAATTTCTTCGGCCTTCGTATCGGGCTCTTTGATCAAGAGATGATAGATAAAGCTAGAGATAAAAAAATTCAGATAATTCAAGTTGTTCCCGAAAGTCCAGCCGAGAAAGCTGGCCTAAGTGTCCTAGATGAAATTATTGGATTTAAAGAAAAAGCCGGAGAGTTTTTTTATAGTGATCCAGTGACTGTATATACTTCAACTATCGAAGAGGTTCAAAAATTCACCTTGGATCATGCTGGTCAGACAGTAATCATGGTATTACGCAGAGGAAGCGGAGAGGATGGGTTAGTTGATGCCGAAGTTATAACAAGAGCCAACCCACCTCAAGGAGAAGGAAGTATGGGTATTGCTATGGCTTTGACTGGAGTAGTTTCTTATCCTTGGTACGAAGCAATTTGGCGAGGTGGCTATGACACCATGACCCTGGCTTATAATATAGTTTACAGCTATGGCTTATTATTCAAAACTCTATTTACTGACGGAAAACTCATGGGCGAAGTATCTGGTCCAGTGGGGATAGCTACCATTACCGGCCAAGCTGCAAGGGTTGGTTTCAGCTATCTTATGCAATTTGTAGCCTTAATATCGGTCAACCTTGCCGTTTTAAACATTGTTCCGTTCCCGGCTCTTGATGGGGGAAGAACCCTATTTCTATTGATAGAGAAAATAAAAGGTTCACCCATAAATAAAAAAATTGAAGCATCTTTAAACAGTGTTGGCTTCGCTCTTCTTGTAACGCTAATGATTTATGTAACAATTAAAGATATAAGCAAATTTTTCACAGTATGAAAAAAAGGATTTCGAAGCTTAGAACATGAGATTATCACAGTTATTCACTAAAACACTACGGGAAGCGCCGATGGATGAGGAGGCAATAAATGCCAAACTTCTAATAAGGGGTGGTTTTATTTTTAAGAATTCTGCTGGAATTTACTCTTTTTTGCCTTTAGGTTGGAGGGTTTTATCAAAAATAGCCAACATAATTAGAGACGAGGTGAATGCTATCGGCGGTCAGGAATTATTCATGCCGGCTTTAGTTGAAAAAAAATACATGGAGCCAACCGAAAGATGGAATTTAGATGTCGGTTTTTATATAAGTTCTTCCAGAAGCAAGACTTCTGGAAGTCCCAGAAGTCTTGCTTCTGGGGAAGATTTTGTTCTTGGTTGGAGCCATGAGGAGGTTTTGACTGCGATTGCTTCTAAATTCATAAGCTCGTATAAAGAACTTCCTTTTTCGGCTTATCAAATACAAACAAAGTTTCGACACGAGCCACGAGCCAAGTCAGGGCTTTTGCGTGGCAGAGAATTTATGATGAAAGATTTGTATAGTTTTCATACTGATGAACAGGATCTGGCAAAATATTACGAAGAAGCAGCCAAAGCTTATTACAAAATTTTTGAAAGATGCGGACTAAAAGCAATCTATACTCTGGCTGCGGGAGGAGTTTTTACCGACAAATTCACTCACGAATTCCAGGTTGTAGCTGATGTCGGAGAGGATACTATTTATTTGTGTGAAAAATGTGAGTATGCCGAGAATAAAGAGATCACAAAACTAAAAGATGGCGATAATTGTCCAAAGTGTGAGGGTATAGTCAAAGAAAAAAAATCCATTGAAGTTGGTAATATATTTGATCAGGGCACTAAATATTCTGAAGCTCTCGGTTTATCTTTTGTAGATGAGTCAGGAAATAAAAAACCGGTAATAATGGGTGCTTATGGAATCGGTTTGGGCAGGGTAATGGCAACAGCCGTAGAGGTTCATAATGATGAACGAGGCATTATCTGGCCCGAAAATATTGCACCGTTCAGAGTTCATTTAATTGTTCTTGATGGCAAAAACAAAGAAGCCGATAAAGTTTACTCTGAATTAAAAGAAAAGAGTGTCGAAGTTTTATACGACGATCGTGATGATAAAACTGCAGGCGAAAAATTCGCTGATGCCGACTTGATTGGTTGTCCCATTCGTTTAGTTGTCAGTAACAAAACCCTGGCTCAAGATAGCATTGAGCTCAAATATCGCAATCAAAAAGATTTCAAACTCGTTAAGTTGAAAGAATTAGCCGCGAGTCTCTAAATAAAAATCCCCGTCCGCCAACTGGCGGAGGGGATTTAATGTATCACTGAGCCTATATCTTTTTGAGTAAGAACCCGTCGGAGGTTTCCTTTGATAAAAAAATTGAATATTCTTATCTCTATTCCCCGGTCCATGGCTTGAGTGACGGCAGTGGCATCAATTATCCGAAGTTTTTTGTTAAGATAATCCATATAACTTATATCGAGTAATAATTTTGCATCTGTATTCAAGTTGGGGTCCTGGTCATATACGCCATCAACTTTTGTGCCTTTAAGGACTAGTGGTGTCTCGAGTTCTGATGCGCGCTGAACCATTGTTGTATCAGTAGAAAAATTAGGGGCACCTATGCCTCCTGCGAGAATAACAATTCGGTCTTTTCTTAAATGACTTAGTGCTTTCCTCACTACATATGGTTCGCACACTTTATTTACTTTCAGAGCACTTAATACCCGCGTGTCTAGACCGTAATCTTTTTCTAAAAATTCTTGGAGAGCCAAGGCGTTCATAATAGTTGCCTGCATACCCATCCAATCAGCAACAATCGTATCTCTTCGAAACACATCTTTTTTTAAAGTTGCGCCACGGATTATATTTCCGCCACCGACAACTATAGCTAGTTCATGAGTATGAGAGACGGCTACTATTTCCTCGCCTATGAATGCCAGCCTATCTCTATCATACGGCAACGAGCCTCCACCCAATGATTCCCCGCTTATTTTTAAAAGTACCCGTTGTTTATCCATCTAAAACCTTTCTGATCAAACAGGAAGCTAATATTTAATATACTATATTAATAAATATGTCAAATTCTTTGATTGTTTATAATGTTTTTGCTATGTTAGTATATCAATATGCTAGGTAAACTCTTCGGATTCTGGTCAAAAGATATCGGTATCGACCTGGGTACTGCTAATACCCTAGTTTATGTTCGTGGGAAAGGGATCGTTATAAACGAGCCATCCATTGTTGCCGTTAATCAAAAGACTGGAAAAATCTTAGCTATTGGTAACGAAGCTCGTAAAATGGTAGGACGCACACCAGGATATATTAGAGTTACAAGACCTCTTATTTCGGGCGTTGTCTCTGATTTTGAAGTAACCGAGCAAATGCTCAAATACTTTATAGATAAAGTTCACCAAGAGAGTTTTTCTATTGTTCCTCGTCCTCGAGTAGTAGTTGGTGTTCCATCAGGAGTGACGGAAGTAGAAAGAAGAGCTGTAGAAGATGCTACCTATAACGCCGGCGCCCGTGAGGTATATCTAATTGAAGAGCCGATGGCGGCTGCAATTGGTGCTCGCTTGCCGGTTCAAGAGGCGGTAGCTAATGTTATTGTTGATATCGGTGGAGGAACGACAGAAGTAGCAGTTATATCTATGGGTGGAGTTATTGCTTCAAGATCATTAAGAATAGCCGGCGATAAATTAAATGATGACATTCTAAGATATATGAGAGCAGAAAAAAATCTTTTTATTGGTGAAGCTATGGCTGAAAATATCAAAATAATTCTTGGCTCTGCTTGCGCACTCAAAGATGAGATAGAGAGCAAAGTCAGGGGTAGAGACTTAATCTCCGGTTTACCAAAAGAAATTTCTGTTAATTCGGAAGAGATACGCGAAGCCATAGCTCGTTCAGTTAGAAGTATTATTTTAGCAGTCAAGAATACAATAGAAGAAACTCCGCCGGAACTTACGGCCGATCTTATTAACCGCCATATTTTCTTAGCTGGAGGAGGAGCATTACTTCGAGGATTAGACCAAGCAATAGCTGAAGAAACTCACCTTTTTGTAAAAATAGTTGATGACCCATTAACTGCCGTAGCCAGAGGTTGCGGATTTGTACTTGAAAGTGTTGAACAATTAAAATCAATTCTTGTTCCAATTGATCGAGAAGGATATCTATAATTATGAAAATTAAATACAACTTAATTTTCACTACGATAGCAGTAGGTCTGTTCGTTTTTTTATTAATTTATTTACGCATGGCAGATAGCGTGGTTAACTACTTTCTTCAAGAAACCAGAGTAGCGGTATATTCCAAGTTAAGTTTTATCGGTAGTTTTATTTCAGAAGTTAAGGGCATAAAATCACTGACCGAAGAAAATATTCGTCTAAAAGAAGATAGACAGGCCATATTATCCAATCTCGCCAGCCAAGAAAGATTAAAGGAAGAAAATATTTTTTTACGAGAATTGCTGGGATTAAAGATTCAAGAAATGAAACCACTAGTTGTCGGAATTTTTAATTCAGAATCTACTCCACGAGGTAGCAATCTGTTAATAAATAAGGGCCAGATAGATGGGGTAAAGAAAGATGACGTGGTTATATCTTCCTCCGGGGTATTAATAGGAGTGGTTGATAATGTAGCCGAAGATTACTCACGAGTTATTTTAGTAACTAATCTTGATTTTAAAACTACAATTAAAATTATTTCAAAGAAGACTTCTGGAATTGCGATCGGGTCTATGGCCAAAGGTATCTATCTAGATTTTATTTCTGAGAGTGATGAGGTGGTTGAGGGAGATACAGTTGTAACTACTGGTAATGATCTTTTTCCTCCTAATCTTATCGTAGGCAAGGTAGTTCAGGTGAGTTCAGGCAATGGCGGTTTATTTAAAAATGTAAGAGTTGAGCCGGCCATAGAAGAAATAAATCTAAGCCAAGCGCTGGTACTGTTAAAATAGCATGGTAAAATTTTTTATTTTTATTTTTTTTCTTATTTTGGAGAGTCTCATTCTGCCAGCGATTATTGGTCCTAGACAATTTTTCATAACCACCGTATTCCTTCTGGGCCTGCTTGTATATGGTGGCGGTTGGAGAACATTACTATATCAGATTATTCCATTTGCTTTGATTATTGAATTTTTTGCTGGAGAAAGCTTCGGTCATTTAATAATCCCTTTTGGTCTAACTGGAACAGTCTATCTTGTACTCGATAAATTTATTAATCTTAGTCAGAATCTTAAGCAGGAGGCAAAGTCCTTCCTTAGTCTTATGCCGGGCATTTTGATATTAATCGCCTTTAATTATATATATGCTGGATTGTTTATTTTTGTTAATACCTCATACCAACTGACTAGTAGCTGGCAAGAATTTATAATATTTTTTAAAAATTCATCATTTAGTCTAGTTGGCTGGTCAATCATAATCTCAATACTATTTAAATATGTTCTCAAAACGAAATAAAAATTATTCGATTATCCTTGACGGTGATGACTGGGTTACTCCTGAAGAAACTCTTTTAGATTCAAGGAGTCAGTATTCCGACATGGAGAAGCCTATTCCAGAGTCAATATTTAGACTTTTTTTCTGGCTATTTTCTTCTATCATAATAGTGCTGGTTTTTTTTATTTTTAAAATAGCCATATTGGATCATGGAATGTTGACTGAGATTGCTTTCCAAAAT
>Ga0209541_10005396_pt1 | contig 22308 bp, 20 predicted proteins | sample RifCSPlowO2_01_FD_184027 | JGI IMG/M metagenome (GOLD analysis project Ga0209541, IMG submission 184027) | Groundwater microbial communities from Rifle, Colorado - Rifle CSP2_plank lowO2_0.1 (SPAdes) (version 2) | ecosystem: Environmental > Aquatic > Deep subsurface > Groundwater | place...
CGTCAAATGAGTGGTGCCGCTCAAGCTCATCGCTTTTTTGAATTCTTTGCTAAAACCGCCGCGCTCTCCGAAAATCAAACCGGCCAAAAGGGCGGCCTGCTCGGGAACTAAAATTTTAGAGTAGGAATCAACGATTGAATTTTTAAACTTAAAAAGGGCGGCTTTGATTGGCGAACCCAGCCCGGATTTTTCTAATTTGACTTCGGGAAAATTCGTTAAACCGCTGATATTTTCTTTGGCTAAATAATCGGCATAAGAGCCGGGCGGAGGCGCTTCTATTTTTCCCCTGAAAGCCAATTTATCTCCGTAATGAAATCGAGGATAAAGCGCTAGCTTTGCCGAAATTTTGCCTTGATAAGGCTCATTGAGCTTAACCGTCAAAGTTTGATTTCCGGAATTAATTTGAGGGCCGTCAATCGCCAAGCCGCTGAAATTTATTTTCCTGTTAAAGTCAATCTTGATGTCTTTAAATTTTACATCGTCCCATTTGTAATAACCGGCGCCGGCAAGAATGAAAACGGTTAAAACCGCGAGCAATGCTCGCTTTTTTGTAGAAAAATTTGTAGATTCGGGCGAATTCGTGGTTTTGAATCGGTCTAAAAACAAAAGAATCGCCGCCGAAAGGACAGCGGCGACAGCGATGATTAAAAAACCAAACCCGAAACTGGCGGCTAAAATGCCCATGAGAAAAAAGACAATGCTGAAAAAGAAAATGTCGTAAGAAGGCATACATTGAGCTACTATACTAATTCGACGATCGTCAACTTAGTATAGTAAGTTAATTCTGAAGGAGTTAAATAAGAACCAACGCTGTCTCAATTATAAATACTATCCCGCTTATCAATTTTAAGAATGTAAATCGCGCCTCTTTTAACGTCGAAGATTAGGCGGTATATCCCAATTCGAAAACGAAATTCGCCCTCACGATAATCGGTAAGGTGTTTGGCAAATTTTAAAGGATTTTCTTGTTTAGCGTAAAAACACATCTTTAGAACGATGCGTTTTTGGATTAGGCGGGGCAAATCTCTTAATTGTTTAGCGGCTTTTTGGGTATAGAAAATCTTCATTAAAAGCCGAGCTGTTTGAATAGTTTCTCTTGTGGAATAACTTTCTTTTGTTTTACGTCTTCTCTGGCTTCGCGAATGTCCATTAAATGCTCTAAATAAACCCAAAAATCCTTGAAGCGTTCCTCAAGTTTTTTTAAGCGAAGATATTCCACTTTTAGGATAAAAACCTTATTCTTTGTTGTTATACTATCATTAGCTATAACCATATAATTTATTCTATCACAGTTAAAAATCAAAAGTCAAACACCTAAAAATTTAAAAACTCCGAACATAAAGAAAATAATGCCAAAAAAGAAAATGTCGTAAGAAGGCATTTAAATGGTTTATTTATTATACTAAAATTTTTTGGATAAAAAAATCGCCAAGATCTTAAACAGCTTCTTGGCGATAAAACAAAAAAATATTTATTTCGGTTATTTTATTATCTCCCTTAAGTCCTCCTCGGTTATTCCTAGCGCATTAAGTTTAATGACGGCATCCTGGCGTTTCTGTTTTGTTATTTGTTTTTCTTGCTCATATTGACGTTGTTTCTCTTCCTGTAATGCCTTTTTGGCTTGCTTGTCGGTGTCGGTCATTTCAACGAACTTTCTTACTTGGATGTAATCTGGGATATGTTCTATCAACACCGGCTTGGTTTCCAGAAACTGTCCTGAATGAATGGGTTTGTAGTCGTAGATATGCCCTAAATCTATCTTGTATTCGCTGTCTATAAGTTCTAATACGCCCATATTCTTTTCTTGGGCTTCCTGTTGAATGGCTTTGGCCTGGTCTTTTTCAATAAGGACAATATCTTGAGTGTTGGAATCATAATCCCCAAAGGGATGGGGTAGTTTATTGAAGTCGCCTCCGTTGCCGTAGGCGGGGTGGTCGGGGGCAGAATAAGCACTAATAATCTCCTTCGTTGTTTTATCTACTAACAAAAATAACCAATGGTCTTCTCCTGAAGCAGTTATATAGAGTTGTTTAGCATAACCCGTATGTCCACCACTTGCATTGTAAAAGTGCATAACTGTTGTGTATGTTGTTGGACTTGCTCCCCCATAACCATCCCAGTTACCCCAACCCATTGTCATACGAGCATCATTACTTCCATTTGAAGTTTTTAATTGTGGGTAAAATCCATAAGTTCCACCGGGTAAAGTTTGCACACTCGTTGCAGCAGAACTTACCTCTCCCGTCGCTGTTTTTAGTTTTGCTGTCGTAATTGAGTTATCAGCCACAGTAACCCCAGTCAAATTCGCCCCGCTCCCATAATAAGCCGTGGCGTTGACGTTGCCGTTGACATCCAAAGCATAACTGCCAGGGGTCTTGCCGATGCCGACGTTGCCGCCGTTTGCTATCGTCATCGCATCAATTATACCGGCATCGTTAGCGTTAGCAGTGCCGTCGTCATCAACTCTAAAATACATTGGTCCCAACCCAGTAGAGCTTCTAAATGACCTAATTTCACCATTAAGGCTGCCACCAGCATAAAACCTTATCCCCGAATAATAACCGGAAGACCAAGGTCCATTTACACCTATATAAGTATGGGTGTCGCCGCTAACATAGAGTTTCTCCAGCGGCCCCGTCGTCCCGATGCCGACGTTGCCGGTAGAATTAATATACAAAGAACTGGCCGGAGCTCCGGAACCAACGCCGATAACGCCTCCGCCGGTTGTCGGATTGCTTGTCGGGTTGTTGAAAGCCAGAACAATAACGCCGACCAGAAGGCCGACGGTTAAACCAGAAACGAGGTTGAAAATAAACCTATTAGACAAAGATCGGAAGAAGCGAAAAAGTTTCACAATGATATTATAACATAGCGTTATTAACACATAAATCAATAAATTATCCCCTATCTAAAGTTCTAGAAATTACTATATAAAACAGACGATCGTCCGATTTATATAGTAGATGAATTTCAGGAAATAATACCACCGCCCAAAAGTTCGCCGCCCTTACCATAAAAAACCGCGGATTGGCCGGAGGCCACGAATTTCTGCGGCTTATCAAAAACTAACTTGCAACTTATAACTGACGACTTGCGACATTTCAATATCGCTTTTGCCAATGGTTGGCGATAACGAATTCTCGCCATTACCTGTCGTTTGTTATTAGTCATTGGTTGATGGTTAATGTAATTGACATTGGTTAATTCAATTTCTTTTTTATAAAGAGCCGGATTATTTTCTCCTTCGGCCACGATTAAAGTGTTATTTTTAATGTCTTTGGCCGCCACGTAATAAGGCTTTGGGCCGGAAATCCCCAAGCCATGGCGCTGGCCGATGGTGAAATAGGCGACTCCCGGATGCCGGCCGATGACTTCGCCCTCGGTGGTGATAATCTGACCCGGCTTTTCTTTGATTTTCTTTTTGAGAAATTCCCGAAGATTAACTTCGCCGATAAAACAAATGCCCGAAGTTCCTTTTTTTTGGGCATTAGCCAGGCCGAGTTTTTTCGCCATCTGCCGCGCTTCGAATTTCAAATAATCCCCCAACGGGAAAAGGCAGTGTTTTAATTCTTCCTGGCCGAGCGTCCATAAAAAATAACTTTGGTCTTTAGTTTTGTCTTTGGCTGTGAAAAGGGACAAGCGACCAGTGACACACGACAAAAATTTTTCTTTTTTTCCCATTTGTCTCTTGTTGCTTGTCACTAATTTCACATAGTGTCCGGTCGCGATAAAATCCGCGCCCATTTTTTTCGCCCGTTTCCAAAAAAGCGGAAATTTTATGAGTTTGTTGCACTGAATATCGGGGTTGGGCGTCCGGCCGGCTTTATATTCACGGAACAGATAATTAACCACCAATTTCCGGTATTCTTTTTCAAAATCAAAAGTCAAAAGAGGAATGCCGAGTTTTATCGCCACCCTCATCGCATCCCGATGTTCGTCAATCCAGCAAAGAGATTTCTTCTTGGAATAAGTTTCAACCGGCTGGTTCCAGTTTCTCATAAAAACCCCGGTTACTTCATAGCCCTGTTTTTTCAACAGCGCCGCCGCCACGGAAGAATCTACGCCTCCGGACATAGCTACAAAAACTTTTTTTTTGGGAGATTTTTTCATAAAAGATTCTCCTATATAATTGCCTGAAAGCCCTAAAAAATCAAGAAATCTTTTAGCTCGCTGTTACGATATATGAACATTTCGCAATTCAAGTTGATATTGTATACTTTAAATATATGAAATCCACTTTCGCGATTTTTCTAATTTTTAGCTTTGTCGGGGTTGCCGTTTTCGGCGTCTTCGCGATGAATCACGGTGATAGCCATAACGGCTGTTTAGCCAAAACTGCCCGAAAAACAGACTGCCCGAAAGAAACGGGCGCTCTTCCTTTTTTGAATTTTCACCTTGAATCTTTCAAAAATTTTTCAACCGCGACTTTGACCGATAATCTCGCGAACGCGTTGCTTTTGCTTCTGGCTTTAATTCTGGCAACAAGATTTAAGTTTACTGCCAATGTCCAACTAACATCGCCGGCGTTCGCGGCAAACTATCACCGGAGGCAATTTTTGGAATCACCTTCTTTCCCGTATCAACAAAAACTTACCCACTGGCTGGCTCTCCGCAAAAATAGTCCGGCCGCTTCTTAGGACGCCGATACGAAACCGCAAGTCAAGCGGATTTCTATCGCGCGGCCCCAATCCCCTTACAAAGGGATTTTTATTTTTTAATTATTTACCCTAAATGAATAAAAATTAATAGAATGAATAAAAATATTATCGGCCCCATAATCGCAATCGTCTTGCTCGGCGGCGTTATCTGGATCGCGCGGCCTAATTCTCAAAACAGCCCGGCATCTTTGCTTTCAAATTCCAGCGGACTGCTTAGCGCTGAAGAAAAAGAATTCAATTTCGGCGAAATTTCTATGGCCAATGGCAATGTTAAGCACGAGTTCAAAATCAAAAACGCGGGCAATAATCCGGTTGTCATTGAAAAAATTTATACTTCTTGCATGTGCACCACGGCCGCTCTCGTGACAGACGGCAAGCAGTTTGGCCCCTACGGGATGCCGGGCCACGGCTTCATTCCGAAAATTAATGCCGCGATAGACCCGTCAAAAGAAGCAACCGTTGAAATTGTTTTCAATCCCGCCGCGCACGGCCCGGCTGGAGTCGGTCGAATCCAACGGACAATAACGATAGAAAATAACGCGGGGCAATCGCTTGAGCTTGAATTTGCCGCTCTCGTTACCCCTTAACGCATATGAAAAAACTCATAATTCTAATAGCGATAGGGGTTTTGTTTTTGGGATCAGTGATGTTCTTTAAATTCGGCAATGTCGGCACGACCGCCCTTTGGAATCTCTCAAACGGCGGGAAATGGCTCCTGCCGCTCGTGGGCGTGGCGGCCATTATTGACAGCATCAACCCCTGCGCTTTTTCCATTCTCCTGCTCACCATCGCTTTTCTTTTAAGTATAGGAAAAGCGCGATCCGGAATCTTGAAAATCGGCGGCGCTTATATTCTCGGCATATTCGCGGTTTACATTCTGATTGGACTGGGGCTTCTGCAAGCGCTTCATTTCTTTAACACGCCCCACTTTATGGCCAAGTTGGGAGCGTCGCTTCTAATCGCGCTTGGCGGAATAAATCTCATCAATGAACTTTTTCCTTCATTTCCGATTAAGCTTCGTATCCCGCAAGCGGCGCGCGGCAAAATAGCCAAGCTTATGAACAAGGCGTCTCTGCCGACGGCATTCTTTTTAGGCGCGCTAGTGGGATTGTGCGAGTTTCCTTGCACCGGCGGACCGTATTTGATGGTGCTTGGATTGCTCCACGACCAAGGGACTTACCTCGCCGGAGTCGGCTATCTCCTGCTCTACAACCTAATCTTCGTTCTGCCGCTGGTGATAATTCTGCTTATCGCCGGCGACAACGCGCTTCTTGAAAAAGTAAAAATGTGGAAAAAGGCCGAAACAAAACACATGCGACTGTGGGGCGGCGCCGCCATGATCGTTCTCGGCCTTATCACGTTCTTTCTTTAAATACTTTGAATTACGAAATCACGCTGCGATTCAAAGTTAATTAATTTACGACTACTATGATTACCAAACAACAATTTGACGTCTTGCTTGAAAAAGTTGAAAAAATGAAACAATCCGGAAGCGTTGACCTTTCAACCGAAGAAGATCTATGCCTGGCCATTATGAACCTGCTAAGCATTGAAGAACATTTTTTCTTTACCGGCATGAAAACAAAAAAACCGGAATACTTTGATTTATTGGAAGAAGTCAGAAACACCAGAAAAGAATTACTCGCCAGAATGATGGATAAAAACGAAGGCGAAACGTGGTGCGTCTCCAAACACCTGCTGGCGGCCGCTATGCGTCTTATTGAAACAGGAGTAAAATTTCATTCAGACGGCAAGCAAGCCGAAGCGAAAGAAATGTTTGATAAAGCGTATAAGATGTATTCCGTTTTCTGGGCGTTGCGCCTGAAACTGATTGACGCTTCCGGATTCAAAAAAATAGCGGCTAATGAGAAACCCTGGTCATTTGAGGACATTATGAACAAACTCGTTGATTGCTGCGATGAAAAATAAACTTTATTTTGCTATTCTTGGCATCGGCGTCGCGGCAATCGCGGTCGTCATTTTACTCTATTCTCAACAATCGAAAAACGGCAACTTGGACGCGTTCGCGCGATGCCTCGCGGACAAAAGCGTAGCCATGTACGGCGCGGATTGGTGTTTGCGCTGTCAGAATGAAAAAAAAGCCTTCGGCGATTCCTTCCGCTTTGTGCCGTATGTGGAATGTCCGGATGATCCGCAAAAATGTTTGGCCGCCGGCATCAACGGCTACCCGACCTGGATATTCCCTGACGGAGACAAACTTGAAGGCGAACAGGGACTTGAAAAACTATCGCTTTTAAGCGGTTGCGCTCTGCCGAATAATAAAAAATAAAAATTTAAAATTATGGAAGACGAAAAAGAAAATCAATCAACTGACGATTCTCCGGCAATTGAACCGATTAAGAAAAGTTACGCGCTGCCGGCTAGCATCCTGATTTCCGCGCTTATTATTATCGGAATCTGGATTTACGCGACCGGTCTGAAATATCCACAAAATCAAGCGCGGCTTTTGTCGCAAGTAAAAAATCAAGCCGCGGCCAATACCCTTGAAGAAAAAGTGTTGCCTCCTGACGGAATCATCTTGCCAGTTCGCTGGGGCAATCTTGGAGCGGAAATGGTCAACGCAGGCGTGATTGACGGAGAGAAACTGGAACAGCTTTACGTAAACCGCGGCGGTCTTGACGAGGAAACGAGAAATTTACTCTATGGCGAAAATAACGGCTATTTCAAAATCACTCCGGAAAATTCCGGAATGATTTTAAATCTTTTATGGGCGCTGGGATTGGGCGCGAAAAATGATATTCTGGAAACAGGACCGATGAGCGATCCAAAATACGGCGGCGCCGGAAATTTTGCTTCAACCGGGGGATGGACTTTGGCGAAAGGCGACGCGATGGATCATTACAGCCGCCACCAATTTATTATTTTAACGCCGGAGCAACAGAAACTGGTTGAACGCGCAAGCAAGAATATTTATCGCCCTTGTTGCGGCAATTCAACTCATTTTCCGGACTGCAATCACGGCATGGCGATGCTGGGACTCCTGGAACTTATGGCGTCCCAGAACGCGAGCGAAAAAGAGATGTACAAAGCGGCGCTTCAAGTAAATGCCTATTGGTTTCCGGATACTTATTTGACCATCGCCCAATACCTTGAATCAAAAGGCATTGAATGGGGAAAGGCCGATCCCCAAGAACTGCTGGGAGCGAATTATTCAAGCGGTTCGGGCTACCGCCAGATTCTCTCCCAAGTAACCGCGCCCGCCCAAAAGAGCGGTGGCAGTTGCGGAATATAAAACAGACGATAAATAACCTTGAATTACGAAACCAAACTGCGAATAGCGGACGAAAAGATTTTTCTGAAACCCAAACGGAAGCGCGGCTCCGCCAATGGCGGGGCGTGAGCGGGTTGAAGAAAATCTTTTCGTCCGCTATTCGCGAAACGGGTGTTTCGCAATTCAAAAAAATAAAACACGAAAATATGAAAAAAGAGATTTTTAAAATTTCCGGCATGCATTGCGCTTCCTGCGCGGGAACAATTGAACGGGCGCTTTCAAAGACGACGGGCGTGCGCGACGTCTCGGTGAATTTTGCTTCTGAATCCGCGCTGATTGAATTTGACGAAAACATTGTTTCACAATCAGACCTTGCCAAAGCGGCGCGATCTGTCGGCTACAAACTTGATATTGGCCAAGAAGAAACAATCGGCAATGAAGATTTCAAGACAATATCCATAAAAGTGCTCGGGATGGATTCTCCCCACTGCGCGATGATTGTTGAAAGCGCCCTTAAAAAGCGGTCGGGTGTCAAAAACACCGACGTTGATTTCTCCAATAAACGGGCCAAGGTCGTTTTTAATCCGAAAATGCTCAACATCGCTGAAATTTTCAAAGTAATCACCGATGTCGGCTACAAACCGATCGCGGAAGAAGGAGAAACCGAAAATATTTTAGACAAAGAAAAAATTGAAAGAGAAAAACAAATAAAAATTCTAAAACGCAAACTGATGGTTGGCGGCATTCTTTCAGTTATGATATTTTTTGGCAGTTTTCCGGAATGGTTTCCTTTTACGCCGAAATTTTTGAACAGCCACTGGATTCTTCTTGCTTTAACCACCCCGGTGCAGTTCTGGGCCGGTTGGCAGTTTTACGGCGGACTGAAACTGTTGATAAAATACCGCGCCGCCGATATGAATACCCTGATTGCCACCGGAACCCTGGCGGCGTATTTTTACAGCGCCGCCATCACGATTTTCCCGAACTTTTTTGCCAAAGAAGCGATAACGCCCCAAATATATTTTGACACCTCGGCCATTATCATTATTTTGATTCTTTTAGGAAAGTATTTGGAAATATTAATGAAAGGACGAGCCTCCGATGCCATTAAAAAACTTATAGGGCTTCAGCCAAAAACAGCCAGAATTTTAAAGGACGGAAAGGAAATTGAAATTCTCATTTCGGAGGTCGCGGTCGGAGATTTAATCATAGTCCGACCCGGCGAAAAAATTCCGGTTGATGGAAAAATCACCGAAGGCGATTCCGAGATTGACGAATCAATGGTTACCGGAGAATCAATGCCGGTTCACAAAACAATCGGCGATATGGTTATCGGCAGCACCATTAATAAATTCGGGGCTTTCACTTTTAAAGCCCTTAAAATCGGCAAGGATACGGTTCTCTCCCGGATTATTAAAATGGTTGAGGAAGCGCAGGGGTCAAAAGCGCCGATTCAACGCCTAGCGGATTTAGTGTCGTCCTATTTTGTGCCGGCAGTCGTTAGCATAGCCGTTTTAACTTTTATTATTTGGTATTTTTTCGGTCCGACTCCCACTTTTAATTTTGCTCTTATTAACTTTGTGGCTGTCTTGATTATCGCCTGTCCGTGCGCTTTGGGGCTGGCGACACCCATGGCTATTATGGTCTCTTCCGGCAGCGCGGCTTCTAAAGGAATCTTGGTGAAAGACGCCGCCTCGCTGGAAATTGCCAATAGAATCAACGCGGTGATATTGGATAAAACAGGCACCCTCACCCAAGGCAAGCCGCAATTGACCGACATTATCGCTTTGGATAACGAAAACCGAGCGGAAGTGCTTAGCCTGGCCGCCTCATTGGAACAAAGATCGGAACATCCTTTGGCACGAGCGATTTTACAATACGCCGCTAACCTGAACCCAAAATCCCCCTTTCCGCTTGATAGAGCAATAATAAACGAAGCAAAAAAAGAAAAAATTAGTTTGTATAAATTAGAAGATTTTAAGGCAATCTCCGGCAAAGGATTGCGCGGATTTTTGCGAATTCACCCCGTTAGAAATAGCCCGCCCCAAGACCATTTTGGCGTACAGAGCGCGGGCGTGATTTCTAACGGGGTTCAATCTCAAAAAGTTGAAGCTTATTTGGGCAACAGAGCTCTTTTGACGGAAATCGGGATAACCGTTTCTCCGTATGAGGAAAAAATCAAAAATTTAGAAAACGAGGGTAAAACGGTGATGATTCTGGTTGTTGCCAAACGCGTTAAGGGCGCGTTGGCTGTCGCCGATGTGCTGAAAAAAGAGTCAACTGAAGCCGTAATGACCTTGAAAAAAGCCAATATCGATGTCTGGATGCTTACCGGCGACAACGATCGCACCGCCCGCGCCATTGCCCGTCAAGCAGGCATAGAAAATGTAATGAGCGAAGTTTTACCGGACAAGAAATCTGAAAAAGTGCGCGAACTTCAAAGCCAAGGGAAAATCGTAGCGATGGTCGGCGACGGCATCAATGACGCGCCCGCTCTGACCCAAGCCAATATAGGCATCGCCATGGGCGAAGGAACCGATATCGCCATGGAATCGGCCAACATCACCTTAATTCGGGGGGATTTAATGCTTATTCCGGAAGTGATCAAGTTGTCAAAAAAGACAATGCGCGTCATAAAACAAAATCTTTTTTGGGCCTTTTTTTACAACACGGTTTTTATCCCGGTTGCCACCGGGGTTCTATATCCGCTTTTTGGAATTTTGCTCAATCCGATTTTCGCCGCCGCCGCGATGGCCTTTAGCAGTATCAGCGTTATTTTAAATTCACTGCGTTTAAAAAAAATTAATGTCAGATAAATAACAACTCTCTTCCCTTTTAAACTTTTTCAACCCTTTCCACGTATTCCCCCAGCTGGGTATTTACCCTTATAATATCTCCTTCATTGATAAACAGCGGAACAAGAATTTTAGCGCCGGTTTCAACGGTTGCCAGCTTATTGCCGCCTTGAGCCGTATCGCCGCGAATTGAAGGCGGGGCTTCCACTACTTTAAAATCAACTTTAATCGGCAGTTCAATATTGATAAATTTTCCGTTGAATTTTAAAGCGATAACTTCTAAATTGGACTTTAAAAATTTAGTAATTTCTTCGCCTAATTCTTCGTCCTTGAAAGAAAAACGGTTTTGGGGATTGCCGACTTCGTCAAACCAATAAACGCCGCGATTTCCGTAAAGAAAACGCGATTTTGTTTTTTCCATTTCCGCTTCTTCAAAACTATCGGCCGGTTTAAAATTACGGCTGAAAACCTGGCCGGTCAGAAGATTCTTGATTTTGGTCTGAACGCTGGAACCGCCGCGACCCATATGCAAATGCTTGACCTCCGAAACCACATGCGGATTGCCGTCAATCACCACGATAACGCCGCGCTTTAAATCATTGATGGACAGCATGTATTTTTAATTATGAATTAAGAATTAAGAATTTATTCACCATTAATTATTTTTTATTTCCCCTCTTTTTCTTTCAGGGCTTCTTCAATCGCTTTTTGCAGATCTCCGATGTTTACTTCCGTTCTTTCTTTTGGGGTTCTTTCAACAACAACTGGCGGCCGGACTTCTTTCGGGAGTTGAGGCGTCAAAATTTTTTCCAAAGGCATCTCTCCGCGGCGCACTATCTTTTCATCAATTGAGCTTCTGTTGACCCATTCGTCGGCAATTTTTTGCCCGACGATGTCCCTGGAAGTGCTGTAGCGATGGCGGCAGTTTTCAATAATCACTTCTTTCAAATTAGAAGCCGCCGCTTTCTCCAAAGGCAGGGTTTCGGCGGAAAAAGCCCGGGAAGCGACGCCGTCAATCATCAGTTTTACATAAATGTTAAATTTGGCTAAATTCACCAAATCGTTAATCAAAAATTCCGGTTCAAATTCTTTTTCCAAAAACTCCGCGTCTTCCGCCCCCACCCGAAAAACGACGATAGTCCCAACGTTGCCAAAAACCGCGTCCCGGACTTTGGTATTTCTATCGCTGGTCAGTTGCCCGATATATTGGTGGGCCAAAATCAGATTTAACCGGTATTTCCTGGCTTCCGACAAGATATTGGCAAACGAATCGGTGGCAAAATTCTGAAATTCATCAACATAAAGATAAAAATCTTTACGCTGGCTCTCCGCGATATCGCTTCGGGTCATCGCCTCCAACTGCAATTTGGTAATCATCAACGCCCCCAAAAGAGCCGAGTTGTCTTCGCCGATTTTTCCCTTGGAAAGATTGGCGATAAAAATTTTCTTTTCGTCCATTATTTTTCGGAGATTGATTGAAGAGTGGGCCTGGCCGATAATATTGCGAATCAGCGGATTGGAAACGAATTGGCCTACTTTGTTCTGGATGGCCGCCACGGCTTCGGTTTCCAAACGTTGCGTATAGCGGGCGAATTCGTCAACCCAAAAACTTTTAACAACCGAATCCTGAAGGTTGCCCACCACTTTTTTCCGATATTCTTTGTCGGATAATAAATGCATAATGCCCAATAAAGTGGAGCCGGGATATTCCAAAAGGGTCAATAAAGAATTATTCAAAATATATTCCATCCGGGCCGACCAAACATCGGGCCAAATTTTCTTAAAAACGCTCATAATGCCGGAAGCGACTAAATGGCGAAGCTCGGGGTCGGCTACCTCCAGGGGGTTAAAAGCAATGGGATAATTGATATCGGCCGGGTTGAAATAAATAACATCGTCCATCCGGGACTCGGGTATCAATTCCAAGATTTTTTCGGCAAATTCGCCGTGAGGGTCAATGATGCCCAATCCGTGGCCGGCCTTAATGTCCGCCAAGGCCATATTTTCAAGCATCTCGGTTTTCCCCGTTCCCGTTTTTCCGATAACATACATATGCCGGCGCCGGTCATCGGTTTTTATCCCGAATTTCACCCGCTGATTCCGGAAATTAGTTTGAGCAAGTAAAGTTATTTCATTTTCCATTTTAGTTTTTGTTTGTTATATAATCGGCAATTCGGCCGGCGGCTCGCCTCGTTTGGAATCCAAATGTTTTAAGGTTGGCGCTTCCACGAAAGTGGTCGGAAAATGATAAATGGTGGCCAATTCTTCGGTATTTAAAATAGGCAATTTATTATTTTTGAGAAAAAACGGAAAGAAACGCCATCGGTAACTATCGTAAATCCGGCGTTTACGAAGATAGTTTTTTCGGGCTTTGAAAGGAGGGTCGGCCTTGGTGGTGGTTGGAGAATGAAATTTGAAACCGTTAAGATGCTGGGTGGTAAATTGCCGCATGGCCCCGAAAACAGAGGAAACATTGGATTTGGTGAAAGCATCGGCCTTGTCTATATAGACGAATCTCAAAATTGACTCAAAACCCAATTTGGAAATTTTGTTTTCCACCGCCGCGACGACGTCTCTTTCGCCCGGGGTCAAAGAACCCAAATTGGTGGCCGGCCCTTCTTTTTGTTCGCCATCCGGCCAAACCGGAGGGGTAAAAGGCGCTTTAATCAAATTTCCCAGAAATACCCCCAAATCTTCCAAAACAGTTCTTTCTTTTTTTGTTTTACGGCCGATTAATTTAGATACCAGTTCCTCTCCTTCTTTTTTCCAACTATTGTCAACCGGCCTCACCAAAAGCTGAAGCCAGCTCATTTCGTCTTCTTTGGTTTTTGACAAGGCCTCCATGATAACCGCCAAGGGGTCAAGCCGTTTTTCTTTCGTTATGTCTTCAAAAAAAGGATAGGTCTGGATGGGGTAAGCGTTCGGCTTGGCCAAAATAAAATTATTTCCCCAAAGGTCATAGATATTATTGGGCAGAACCGCGGGCAATAGGTCAACGTAATCTTCGGCTTCAACAATTTCAATGTCCGGGTATTGGGAATAAATCGCCGATTCAATCATGTTGCGAAATTGCGCCGGTATTCGCGCGTAAAAACGAATTCCTCCGGCATGGCCCGTCATTTCAAAAGTCGCCCAAAATTGCACTTCTCCCTTCCACCAGATATCAACAAATTTCTTGCTGTCGTGCATTGAATAAACCGCCGCGAAAACCAGTTCCATGGCTTTCGGGGTTTTTAGAATTTCCCGGGGAATTTTTATTTCCAAAAGAACCCACTTGATTTTAAGAATATATTTAAAACGAATGGCCATCAGCCAAAAATCCAAAAAAACAGGCAAAAGAATCAACGGCAAAATCGCCCACCAGCTCGCCGCTAAAATGCGAAAAATAATCTGGAGAATTCCATTAAAAACTTCTATTGCCATTGAATTTAGGAATTAGAAATTCCAATTTCTCGGGTTAATTTACGCCTCCCTGATAAGAGTATAACGATTGTCGGGCAATTTTTCAAAACAACGCTTGTTTTGGAGATTCAGGAAAATAGTGTTTTCCCGCAAAAAACGTTCTTTTTGAACCAACTGGATTATTTTTTGAGCGTCAAGAGGACCGTGTTTTTTGAGAATCCGGACCAATACCTCCCGGGCGGTTCCCGGTTCATAGCCCTGTTCCCGCAAACCGTAAATCCCCCGTCCAACTAAAACAAAACGATTATCTCTGATTAATTCATTATGAACCGTCTGGGGGTGGGCTTCTTTATGGTCAAATTTTAAATCATTAATCTTTTGCGAAATGTCCCTGAAATGCAACGGGCGATTATTTTTTTTCAGAACCAAATAGGCCTTGTCGCTGACAACCCTGGGATTAATTTCCGGCCAAGAACTTAAACCGAAGTCGCCAAAAACATTGATATTGAAATTTTTTGACAGCGACAGATAATTAATATCCATCAAGTCCTGGAAACGGGCCAGATGGATTTTCCGGTCAATGATTTTTTCCGGACCGGATTTCTGACAAAAACCGAAAAATTCCTTGATTCTTTTCAAGGCTTCGGTTTTGGTCTTTTCATCCAGATACCAAAAGTCGTATAAATTATCGCTGGCCTCCGAAAATTTCGGTTCATTATTTATAAGAAAAATAAATCTTAATTTATTGTCAAAAAATTTAGGCCAATTTTCCGCGACGGTCAGGCCTTTTGCATCTTGAATAAAAAGGTCATCCCGCTTCAAACCGCCGGCTGAAGCCAGATGTTGTTTCAACGGCTCTATTAATTTGCCTATTTGTTCCCGAACCGGCTGGATTTTCAATTTTTCCATCCCCTGATTTTCAATCTGCCTCACTCTTTCCCGGGTAATGCCAAAAATATCCCCGATGGCCTGAAGGGTTTTCTTTTCACCGTCTTTAAATCCAAATCTTTCCGTCAGAATTTCCCGCTGACGTTTTTCCAGATTGGACAGATGGCTATTTATGAAATTGTCTAATTCTTTAATCATTCTAAGAAAAACTCTAACATTTTCAAAATCAAAAGTCAACACCTTGCGATAACGCGACTAAAACAAAAGCGATGTAAATCAAAATCAAAAAAAGAGCTTCTTTTTTGGTGATTTGGCGGCCGGTGCGGACAAAAAAGAAGAAAAAGAGAGCGGATATTATCAGAAAAATTCTAGCGATAATCAAAGGCGTAAAATCTAAAATTTCAATGGGATGGATTAAAGAAACAATTCCCAAAACCAGAGTAGACAGCATAATAACCGCGCCCATCAACCCCCCCAAAATCATCCAGGTTTCGCCTTTTCTGGCTGAAACTATAGCAAAATAAATATCCGGCAAGGCATTCCCAAAACTGGTAATTAAAAGTCCAATTAGAATTATTGAGACATTGAAACTCCGAGCGAAAAATTGGGCGGAAACGACAATCCCTTGAGCCGAAATTATTAAAAATATTATTCCTAAAACTAATTTCCCCGCGTCTTTAAAAAAGAGTTTTAATTCTTTCGCGATTGGAATTTGGCGAGTCTGGCGGTCATTGTAAATTTTGGCAAATCTTTCTTTTTTGGAAAAAAGCCAATAAACATAAAAAGCGAAAAATGCCATCAACAATAATCCGTCCGCTCTTGAAAGCGTATTGTCCCTAATTAGCAATAATGGCAAAATGGCGGCTGCTATCGTAAAAACCAAAGTTGTTTGCGCCATTCGGCTTTCCGCCGGAATTTCTCTATTTTTGGCGGATAAAACACCGAGAGCCACCGCCAAGGTCATGGCAATTAAATTGTTTCCGGCGATATCGCCGAAAGAAAGTTGGGGGATTCCTTTCAAAGCCGAAGTTATCCCGATAAAAAGATTGGGCAAGGAGGCGGCGAAAGCCATTACGAAAAAGGCGACCACGAATTCCCGCCAGCCGAGGAATTTGGCGATTCTCATCAATCCGCCGATAATCCACTCGCCGGAAAAATAAAGCAAAACGCAACAGATTATAAAAATTAGAATATAAAACGAAAACATATTTATTATCTTTAAATTAAGAAACGGTTATTTCGCGAATAGCCAATAAAAAGATTTTCTTCAACCCGCTCACGCTCCAATTTCATCGGAGCTGCGCTTCCGTTTGGGTTTCAGAAAAATCTTTTTATTGGCTATTCGCGGCTTGGCTTCGTAATGCAAAGTTGTTATTTTTCCGATTTTATTCTGAAAAACCATTTAATGATTTCAATCAAAACCAAATTTATCAACCCCAGGCCCAAAAGCAGCGTCCAGTCAAAAAAATTCAAAGGCGTGGTTTTCAATAAATTCTGAAGGAAGGGCAAATAAATGGCCAAAAACAACATTCCCAAGCTGAAAATCATGCAACCGACTAAATATAAATTGGAAAACGGATTATATTGCCAGATATTTTTTCTTAAATTTTTGCAGGAGATGGCGTAAAAAACGGTATCAATGGCCAAAGCGGCAAAAACCACGGTCCTGATTTCGGGCAAGGGCATTTCTATTTTTAACAGATACAGAAACAATCCCAAAATAACTAAATCGGTAAAAATGCCGAAACCAAAAATTATCGTTTTCATTTGAGGAGTCAAAAGCGGACGGTTCGGGTGTTCCGGTTTTCTCCCCATCAGGTCTTTCTCTTTCGGTTCAAAAGCCAAAGCAATCCCCTGGGGACTGCCTTCAATCAAATTTTCCCACAAAATTTGGACGGGAAGAATCGGCAAAGGCAAGCCCCCGACAAGACTGGCGCCGATTAAAATTATTTCCGAGAAACTTTGGGAAACCAGCAAGGTAACCGTTTTTCTGATGTTATCAATAATGACCCGGCCTTCTTCAACCGCGGCCACGATAATTGAAAAATTGTCGGTCAAAAGAATCAAGTCGGAAGCTTCTTTCGCCACATCGGTCCCGGAACCAAGAGCCACTCCGATGTCGGCTTTTTTAAGAGCCGGCGCGTCGTTGACGCCATCGCCGGTCATCGCCACCACTTCTCCCCTTGCCTGCCAGGCCTCTATAATTTTTAATTTTTGACCGGGTTCAACCCGAGCATAAATTTCAATATCTTTCAATTTCTCCCTAAATTCCGCCTCGCTTAATTTTTCCAGTTCGCTTCCCTCAATAATATTTTCTTCTTTGGCCGGCAAGCCCAGTTCTTCGGCAATCGCTTTAGCCGTCAATCTGTGGTCGCCGGTGACAATAATCGGCCTCATCCCGGCCTGCCGGCAAATTTTCATCGCCTCTTTAACTTCTTTCCGGATAGGGTCGTGAATGGCGATAAAAGCCCCAAAAGTCATTGCTTCTAAATCGGTATCTTTGATTTCTCCGACATTTGCGGTCGGAGTCCCGACCCCTTTGGGCGTCGGGATTAAATTTTTTATTTTCTTATAAGCGCAACCCAAAACCCGGGAACCGCGGGAAGCCAAATGGTCAACTTTTTGGCTAAGCTGATTAAAGCTTTTCAAAGACAATTTGGACATCTTTAAAATTATTTCCGGCGCTCCTAAAACGTATAAAATATTTTTTTTATCGGAAAAACGGTGAAGGGTGGCGGAATATTTATGAACCGGGTCAAAAAACCGTTCGTCAATTTTGGGCTGTTTTTCTTCCAATTCTTTTTTTGAAAATCCGGCTTGAATACCGGCCAAAAGCAACGCCCTTTCCATCGGCCTCCCCCGAACAATCCATTTATGAAGTTCGTCTTCGGAATTTTCAATAAAAGCCTCGGTGGCCAACATTCCGATTTTTAAAGCCAAGATATGAGATTCAGAACTGTTTCCGTCAATTTCCTCCGAATATTTCAAACCATCGGTAAAGATTTCCTTGGCTTCGCTGAAAATACCCGCCACTTGCATCCTGGCTTCCGTCAAAGTGCCGGTTTTATCGGTGCAAATAATAGAAGTACTGCCCAAAGTTTCGGCGGCAACCATTTTTCTGACCAATCCTCGCTTTTTCAAAATCCTTTGCATACCAATAGACAAAATAACGGTGATGGCTACCGGCAATCCTTCAGGGATAGCCGCCACGGCCACGGCCACGGCCGTCAAAAACATTTCAAAAATTTCCCGACCAGTCGTTATTCCCAGAACGAAAACGAAAAGAGAAAGAAAAACTATTAAAACTCCGATGGCTTTGCTTAAATGAATTACTTTTTTCTGATAAGGCGTTTTTTCTTCTTTAGTTCTTCCAATCATTTCCGCCACTCGGCCAATTTCCGTTTTCAATCCGGTTTCAGTTACAATTACTCTCCCCCGGCCGTCTTCAACCACGCAGCCCATAAAAACCATATTGTCCCGGTCGGCCAAAAGAGTTTTTTCCGGCAAAACTCCGGTTATTTTTTCAGACGGAAACCATTCGCCGGTCAAAGAGGCCTCGTTAATTTTTAAATTATGGCTTTCAATCAGTCTTCCGTCAGCCGGAACCTTGTTTCCCGGATGCAATAAAATTAGATCGCCCGGCGTTAATTCTTCCTGGCTGATTTCTTTTTCCCCGCCGTTTCTCACGACATAAGTCCTGACTTTTGCCAATTTTTTCAGTTCGGCCAAAACTCGCGATGTTTTGTTTTCTTGAAAAAAACCGAAAACGGTATTTAAAAAAACCGCGCCGAAAATTACAACGGCGTTAGCGTATTCTTTCAAAAGCAAAGTAAGTATTCCGGCAATGACCAAAATATAAATTAAAGGGCTTTTAAATTGCTCTAAGAATATCTTCGGCCTGGATAAGAGTTTTTCTCCGGGCAGTTTATTGAAACCGAATTTTTGTTGCCGTTTTCCGGCTTCTTCTCCCGACAGACCCAGATAAGCATCGCTTTTCAGTTCTCGGGTAATTTCCTCAACGGAAAGAGCGTGCCAGTTTTGTTTCATTTTTTATTTTATTTCTTCCGATGCCAAACGTACAAAAGAGGACTGGCAAAAAATATTGAGGAATAAGCGCCGACTATTATTCCCAAAATAAGAGTTAAGATGAAATATTTCAGAGAAAGCGGACCGACAAAATAAAGCGGCGAGATCGCCAAGACCGTGGTTAGGGAAGTATTGATTGAACGGCTAAAGGTCTGCCTGACGGCGGCATTGATTAGTCCGGCAAAATCAAAATGACCTCTGTTGGCCAAAGACAGGTTTTCTCTGACACGGTCAAAAATAATAATAGTATCGTTAATTGAATAGCCCAAAATAAACATCAAGGCAACGATAAAATTGGTATTGATTTCCACTCCCTGCCGCCAGCCCAAAAAAGTCATCAGGCCGATAGGAATGATAATATCGTGAAAAGCGCAAAGAATGACGATAACGCCGTATTTCCATGATTTAATCGGATAAGAAACTTTTCTAAAAGCCCAGGCCACGTAAAACAGGATGCCCAATAAACCGAGAACAAAAGCCCAGATAAAACGTTGCCTTAACTCCCGGCCGATAGTCGGCCCGATGCTTTCAAAACTCCGTTCTTCAACTTCTCCGAATTTTTCTTTCAACACTTGATAATATTTTTGATGATTCTCTTCGGAAATGCTTGAAAACCTTATGATAAAATCCCGGTCGGATAAAGATTTAACTGTTAAATCGGAATAACCCGATATGATTCCCAAAACCGATTTCAGATCGCTATCCTTGACCGCCGGATTTTTTATCTGAATTTGCCAATTGGTGCCGCCAGCCAAATCAATCCCCTGCCTGACGCCGAAAAAGAAGAAAGCGAAAATACTGGCCAAAATCAAAACGCCGGAAAACATAAAGAAAATATTGCGATGTTTGATGATGTTCATAAGTTATTTTTGTTTTTCGTGATTCTTGGTAAACATTTCCAATAAAGATTTGGTGACGGTAATGGCTGAAAACATGCTCATCAAAACGCCGATAAAAAGTGTCAGAGCGAATCCTTTGACAAAACTGGTGGCAAAATAAAACAAAATCACGGCGATAATAATAGTGGTGATATTGGAATCCCGGATGGATGACCAGGCTCGACGAAACCCCTCTTCAATGGCTGCCCTTTTTGACAAGCCCTTTTTTAATTCTTCTTTTATTCTGGCAAAAATCAAAACATTGGCGTCAACCGCCATGCCGATGGAGAGAATAAAACCGGCGATGCCGGCCAAAGTCAAAGTAACAGGAATAAGTTTGAAAATACCCAAAGTCAAAACCGCGTAAATGGCCAACGCCAACGAAGCTATCAGGCCAAGACTTCTGTAATAACCGATTATAAACAAAATTACCAAAAGCAAACCGACAACACCGCCCAAAATTGTCTTTTTAAGGGAATCCGAGCCCAAGCTGGCGCCTATCGTCTGCTGACTGATTAATTTAATCGGCGCCGGCAAAGCGCCGGCGTTAAATCGCTCCACCAATTTCCGGGCGGAATCCGGAGTAAAATTGCCGGAAATCTGGGCTTGGCCGCCGCTTATCGCTTCCCTGACCACCGGTATTTCAATCAGTTCGTCGTCCAAAAAAATCGCCAATGGCTTGCCGACATTCCGGCTGGTCAATTCTTCAAAAATTTTCGCCCCTTCATCGTTAAAAACAATGCTCACCGCCGGTTTGCCTAAATTACCTATGTTCGCCTGCGCGCTTTTGACATAACGACCGGTCAGATTGGTAGGAATAAATTTATAGCTCGCTTCTTTGTCTTCGGTTTTTGGCAGTTCTTCCACTTCTCTAAAATCCAAAAGCGGCGTCTCGCCAATCATGTTAATCGCCTGGTTAATGTCTTTAATGCCGGCCAATTCCACGCTTAAATGGCGTTGTTCTCCGGCATCGGCGGTGTAAATCTGGGGCTCGCTGACGCCAAAAAGATTGACTCTTCTTTCAATGACGTCTCTCAATCCTTCAACCACCGAATCCCGGTCCGGAGTCGCCACCTGGCTAAGGTCAATATCGTAATTCAAAAGACTGCCGCCCACCAAATCCAAACCCAGTCGCCAATCCCGATTAAAACTTTCGGGCAAATGAACCTTGGAACGCGCTTTTATCCAAGCCGGCTGATAACCAAAAAGCCCGGCCAAAATCGCCAATAAAATTATCAAAATGGGAAAAATCGGAAATTTATTTTTTTTCATAATTTCTGGTGCAGTATTCTAAAGATAGTCCGAACGCATTTCGCCGCCGCAGGCGGCGAGGAAGTCCCACCGCGAAAATTCGGAAAGGCGGCGGAGCCGCACGAATGACAATTTTCTCCCTGCGGGAGATCTCCCGTAGGGATGACAAGTTTTTCTTTGGCGGCATTCAATCCAAAATTCGCAAAGCGAATATCTAAATAATACAAGATTATGGCAAAGATTTCAATTTTAGAAAAAGTTAGAGGCCCAAGCGGAGATAATCTCCACAAGGGCCTCGGATGTGAACTCGGAACATGTTGCCGCTCCTTAGTCGCGGCTGGACGACTTCGAGGACGAGGAGTTCTTGAACAGAATCCCCGACAGGAAGACGAGGCCCCACGCCTGCCAGAAGGTGATCGCTTTGAGAGCGAAAATATCGGGCATGAGCCAGTTCCACAGGAAGTAGGTGGGGATTGCACCGACCACTCCCATAAACGCGATGATCACGATTGCGAGAATGCCGATACCGACACCAAGTGCAAGTTTTTCCAACCAATCCATTTTGACCTCCTTATCCATTTTGACCTCCTTAAGGTACAGTTCTCTGTGGCGAATTTACCCCAGAGACTATCAGTTTCTTTAGATTCTGATAGTATCGCTAATATAGCATATATGGGCTTGAAAGTCAAGCCCAATAGAAAAAACCTATCTTTTAAGGCTTTTTCTAGGTTTCAGTATTGGATTAAAAAATTTTCTTCCATCAAAATGCGAAATCGTGAATTCGTTTTTACCCCCAAAATTGAATACCAATTAGTCGCCGAGCTTGCCCCGCCAGCGGGCGGGGCGGGCGAGGCGAACCCTTCAAACTTGCAATTTCCTACGTGGTGCGCCCAGTAGGAATCGAACCTACAACCTTCTCCTTAAAAGGGAGCTGCTCTGCCAATTGAGCTATGGGCGCGTTGAGCTATGGACGAATTTTTATATTATACACCTCTTCATTAATTCTCAAAATATAATTTACTATTGTAATTCCACGATCGTGGAATTACAATAGTAAATTATTTTTACCCGATACTGCTTGTCAACAAACAGAAATAGTTTGGAGTCGCGATGAAAGG
>Ga0209541_10005400_pt1 | contig 22304 bp, 21 predicted proteins | sample RifCSPlowO2_01_FD_184027 | JGI IMG/M metagenome (GOLD analysis project Ga0209541, IMG submission 184027) | Groundwater microbial communities from Rifle, Colorado - Rifle CSP2_plank lowO2_0.1 (SPAdes) (version 2) | ecosystem: Environmental > Aquatic > Deep subsurface > Groundwater | place...
CATTAACAAAAGAACAAGAAAGAATTATAAAAGCTGTTGATAAGAAAATTATGAAACTGAATGTAGTGACTAAAAACTAGCAGAAATTCAGGTAATTAGCAAAGCATCCCAATTCCGGTCATACTGACAAAGCCTAAGACTCAAATCAGAATCATCAGAAAAAACAGGGTGAAAAGAAACGTAAGCCCCACCCCCTTGCAATCTCTTCGTAACATCTTCAATTAATTTAAGATTATTCATCTCAGGCCACTTAACAATTCCATCCTTAGACAATTTTTGTTCTCCAAATTTTTCATCAGTAGCATAAAGTATCAACACTTTCTGACCTCTAAATGAATATTCCTTTCCAGGCTCATAAAAAGCACCATAAATATCATTATCGCGATTAGTAGAACATCCAGCTAAAGCAATAGTCAAAAGTCCACTAGCAACACTTCTAGAAACCATCACAACCAAATAAAATTAGGCTATTTATATATTATCCATCTCAAGGATTCAATATCACAACACCATCAACTTTCGAAATATAATTAGTTCCAATAATAACACTCCCAGTAACATTCGCTACTGAAAGTGAAAGAGCGTGCTTCCCATCATCAGTTCTGATATATACTGTATCGCCATCAACAAGAGTGACTGTATAAGACGCTCCAGATATGGTTAAAGGCAAATTAAATTGACGAGAATAGCCATCAATAGATTCAGTAGCAAGACCAATCTCTTGCTGAATCTGCAAAGCAACATCCTGCGCAAGAGTATTTCTATTTTCTTCTCTTTCATATACAGTATTTTGATGAAGAACAAGTAAAAAAATCAGAAAAGAAAACGCAAAAAATCCAACAACTATAATTAATTCAATTCCAGACTGCCCTCTAAAAAAATATTTACCCATCAGAAATGCTAACACTATCACTGTCTGCAGTGACTGTCAGTCTCCTTGTGCCTTCATTTAAAGAAGATAAAGGAAAATTAGAGTCTAATAACGGAACTTTGCTTTCAAAAGCAATCACCGAAGTCCCGCTTGATGTAACAAATGAAAAATTCAGACTATTTGAAATAATATTAAAGTTTTGTACCCCCATAGGCAAAAAAGCCGTAATTGTGACTTTAGAAGGTTCGCCTGCATAATATACAGATTCAGCAGAATTAATAACTTTGTTTGCAAAAGTTGAAAGCTGATTAATCTTGATTTGATCTTGCACACTAGAAGCATAAAAAAGAGATACCCCTAAAAGAATAATAACTGCAAACATAACAAAACCAACCACTATAAGATATTCTAAACTAATTTGCCCTCTCTTTATCATAAATTATATCAGTCTGTAAAGGTTTATAAAATAGACGCCATTCAATCATATTAAGAGGCATTTATGAAGAAAAAGAGGAGTCATGTAGGCAGAGCAATATTAATAATTTTAACTCTGGCAATCCTTGTATCTACCCATTTATATTATTTTTTAGGCAATCCATTTGACTTAAAATTACTTTCCGGAGGAATATCTGGCCAAGCAATAGCTGAAAAAATAACCGAAAACATAAATGGGAAAAAAATAGAAATTAATTTTAAAGAAAGAATAATACTGGGAGCAGAATGGATTTTAGTCATAATGATTTTTCTAAGGTTATTAATTCAAGCCAAAATGGAATTTAAAGAATATGATATAGAAATAATAAAAGAAAAAACAAAACCTGAAATCTCAAACACAGACTTAGATATATTGTATAATCTCCTTAAGGAAAAGAAGAAACTTCAAGTAAAAGCTTTAGCAATATATTTTAAAGTTGAAGAAAGCACAATTATTGCATGGGCTAGAATTCTAGAAGAAGCCAATCTATTAACTATCCACTACCCTAATTTCGGTCATCCTATATTGATACTTGTTGAAGAGGTTATAACAAATGAGCCAAAATAAAAATAAATCATGGAAGCATCATCGAAAAAAAGCCGAAGAAATAAAACGCCTGCATTCAAAAAGCCCGCATCATCAAACGAATCATCAAGCTAATCGTCCATTAAACCATTCAATAAGTCATTCAGCAAAACATGAAGAGCATAAAACCCGTCATCACGCAATAAGCCATCATAAAATTGAACAAAAACAAGCATATAAAAAAAATTCAAATGCTCCAAATTTAACTCCAAAAATAGATTTAGCAGATAAAGAGCCTGAAACAAAAGATGACCCAGACAAAAAAATGTACGAGTCTTTTAGTTATAACCTGACAAGCAATCCTGAAATAAATAATCCTGCGCCAAAACATTTTAGTGAAGAAATTGAGATTCTTAAAAAAGAGATTGAGAAATATGAAAAAGATGCTCAACATCCTAAACGATTTAGTAAAGAAATTGAGCTTATCAAAAAAAAGATTGAAGAATATGAATGGAAAGAGCAACATCCGGAAGAAGACATGCCAAATTCTGCAGATCTCAAACCTATAATTAAGTTAAAAACGAAAAATACAGATAATGATATTCCAAAAGAACCAGAGAAAAAACAAGATGCGCAAAAAAACCAGATAATTGAAATTAAAACACTTCAAAAAGATGTCAAAGGAGATATTCTTGAAGAATATGTTATAAAACTAGATGGAGCATCTGCAGACATAAAAATAATAAAAAATGATATAGTTACGATATATACATTAACAACTCCAAAAATAAGTATCGCAACTAACGCGCTAATTAATGATTTAAGAGAAGAACTAATTGCAATAACTTCTGTAAGTATGCAAGAGCTCATAGACCCTAAAGCTTTTATCTCTTTAAAAAACAAATTCAAAGAAGAGGCAATAAAACTTCTAACTAAAAAGATACCAACAATCACTAAGGAGACTTCATCTATGCTCGTTGGAATATTAATGCAGGAAATGCTGGGAATAGGCAAAATAGAATACCTCATAAACGACCCTAATCTTGAAGAAATTGTAATAGTTTCTGCAAAAGAGCCGTTAAGAGTTTTTAGTAAAAAATATGGGTGGCTTGTCACAAACATTCTTCTGGAAAAAGAAGAAACCACAGTCAACTACGCAAATATTATTGCAAGACGTGTAGGTCGGCAGATTACAACTTTAAATCCTTTATTGGACGCGCACTTAGTTACTGGAGACAGAGTCAACGCAGTTCTATACCCAATTAACACTAAAGGAAACACAATTGTAATAAGAAAATTTGCAAGAGACCCATATACCATAATAGACTTAATAAATAATAAAACGTGTGACTTAGAATCTGCTGCATTGCTATGGCTTGCAGTGGAATATGAAATGAATATAATCATATCTGGAGGAACTGCCTCTGGAAAAACTGTGCTCCTCAATGCATGCATGCCATTTATACCTCCAAATCAAAGAATAATATCTATAGAAGACACAAAAGAATTAATTTTGCCAGATTTCCTTTACTGGACTCCCCTGGTAACTCGTTTGCCAAACGCCGAAGGAAAAGGCGCAGTAACTATGATTGATTTATTAATTAACTCCCTTCGTATGCGCCCAGATAGAATAATTCTTGGAGAAATGCGTAGACGCGAAGAGGCAATGGTTTTATTTGAAGCAATGCATACAGGTCACTCCGTATATGCCACTCTTCACGCAGATTCTGCCGCAGAAACAATTTCTAGGCTGACGCACCCTCCTTTAGACATTCCTCCAAATTTATTAGGAACAATAAATCTAAATGTAGTCATGTTTCGAGATAGAAGAAGAGGAATAAGAAGAGTGCTTCAGATTGCAGAAATTGAAGTTGAAGGAGACAACGCAAAAGCAAACACTCTATACAGATGGTCCGCAGAAACAGACACATTGGTAAAACACAGCAAAAGCTCAAAATTTTTCGAAGACATTAGCAGACACACAAGCATGTCTGAAAATGAAATAAATAAAGAACTTCAAATTAAGAAAAAAATAATTGAATGGTTAATAAAGCACAAAGTTCGAAATCTGGAGGATTTGGGCATGACAATAAATCTGTATTATCAAAACAAAGAGCTTTTATTAAAAAAAATAACAAAAAATGATATAAACTTTGTGTTAAACTATGGAAAATGAAATTTCAAATACCCTTCACGTTCACAAAAATAGAAAAATTAAAAAGCAGGCCTGTAATATTTAAAGGATTGCAGGAACACAAAAAATATTCTAAATTAAAATACTACTTAGAAAACTCAGACATTAATGTTACAAGAGAACAATACCTAAATATATGTGCTCACAGCTTCATCCGAAGTTTCATAATAATTTTTATAATAATGACCACATCTCTTATATTGTTTAAAGTGCCATCTCCTATTTTAATATCTATTGTAATTGTTTTCTTATCTTCAGGATTTATCACCTTCGCGCAATTCACATATCCCAGAGTATATTTTAACAGAAAACAAAAAGAATTAGAAATAAACCTTATACCTGCGATAGAAGATATGCTAGTCCAGCTAAATTCAGGAGTGCCATTATTTGATATATTAGTAAATATATCTCTATCAGATTATGGAGAGATAAGTAATGAGTTTAAAAGAGCAGTAAAAAAAATAAATGCTGGAACTCCCCAGATAGAAGTTTTTGAAGAGTTGGGAGAGAAAAATTCATCTCCTTATTTCAGGAGAACATTATGGCAAATAAGCAACGGCATGAAATCTGGGAGCGATATTTCTGCAGTTATAAAGGGAAGTCTAAAAATTCTAAGTGAAGAACAAATTGTTCAAATTCAAAATTATGGAAATAAGTTAAACCCATTAATTATGTTCTATATGTTAATGACTATTATCTTGCCTGCCTTAGCAATAACATTTCTTACTGTAATCTCTTCCATGATAGGTTTAAGCAAAAATACTACCATTTTTGTATATGTGGGCCTGTTTATGTTTATAATGTTCATTCAAATAATGTTCCTTGGAGCAATTCGCTCTGCCCGCCCCACATTACTCGCATGAAAAGATACATAAAACCAGAAAAAATAAAGAAAAGAAACCTAATATTAATTCACGCAGCAACCGCTTTAATACTTGGAGCAATAATAGGCGCATTAAATAAAAGCATAACACTTTCCGCATTATGGTTTGTAGGAATATTAATAGGACTCTCAATATATCATGCCACTAAAATCAGGCTTGATTATTACACTAAAATAAAAAAAATGGAAAGCGCATTTCCAGATTTTTTGCAACTCATGTCAAGCAATTTACGAGCTGGAATGCCTACAGACCAAGCGCTTTTGATGTCCGCTCGTAAAGAGTTCGACCCATTAGACAAAGAAATAGCAAAACTTGGAAAAGAATTAATGACTGGAAGAAGCATTGAAATAGCAATGTTAGAATTTGGAGAGCGCACCCGCTCACAAAAAATAAAGAGAACTATTTCATTAATACTTTCCGGTCTCAAATCTGGAGGAAATATGGCTGTGCTTTTAGAAGAGACCGCAGCTAGGGCAAGAGAAAGAAACTTTGTGCAAAACAGAGCTGCGTCAAACGTTTTAATGTATGTTATATTTATATTTGCCGCGCTTACAATAGGAGCGCCGGGATTATTTGGATTATCTACTGTGTTAGTAGAAGTTCTAACAGATATTCTTTCGACAATACCCGCAACACAAACTTCAGTCAGCCTGCCATTCACATTATCTAGCATTCAAGTGCCAACTTCATTTATAATATATTTTTCAATAACATTTATTATAGCAATAGACATCTTGGGAGCATTTATATTAGGTCTAGTCACCAAAGGAAAAGAAAGAGAAGGAGCAAAATACATATTGCCGTTAATAGCTATAAGCATGGCAGTTTTCTTTGTAATACGTTATGTATTGCTTGTGTATTTTGGAGATTTCTTTAGTGTAAAATAAAAACAATGAAAATCAATATGGATTGAACATAGGTTTTTATATTAAGAGATAATAAACCTATTATGAAAAAAAGAGTTAGAAAGAGAAAAACATCAAAAAGAAAGCAAAAAACAATGCGCGCGCAAAAAGTAAAAAAACAAGTAACTGCATCTAAAAGAATTTCAACGAACATCCCCAATTTCGACAAACTCATAGGAGGAGGATTTGAAAAAAGTTCTGCAAACATAATCGTTGGAGGCGCAGGCAGTGGAAAGACTATTTTTGCAACGCAATTCCTTGTGGGAGGCATGAAAAATGGAGAAAAATGCCTGTATGTGACTTTTGAAGAGAAAAAAGAGCAATTTTACAAAAACATGTCAAAATTTGGATGGGACCTTGAAGCTTATGAGAAAAAAGATTTGTTTACATTTTTAGAATACAGTCCGGTCAAAGTTAAAACAATGCTTGACGAAGGAGGAGGCACAATCGAAACAGCAATACTTCATAAAGGAATAACCCGAGTAGTAATAGACAGCATAACTTCATTTGCCCTATTATTTGACAAAGAAATCGAAAGAAGAGAAGCAGCCCTGGATTTATTTAATATGATTGGAGGATGGAACTGCACATCTCTGTTAACATTAGAAGAAGATATATCGGAAACAAAAGAGTTAACTTCAAAAGCAATAGAATTCGAATCAGACTCAATAATTCTTATATATTTTCCTTCTGAAAAAGGCGAACGCAACAGATACCTTGAAATATTAAAAATGCGAGGAGTAAAACACTCAAAAAAAGTGCATAGTTTCGAGATAGGAAAAAATGGAATATCTGTCTCTTTAAGAAAAGTAAATAAGTTCAACAGAAAATGATTTCAAAAAAAGCGCAAGCATGGGGATTTGACCTTATGATTGCAAGCATTATATTCATTTCAGGAATTATTTTATTTTATATCTATTCTATAAACTACCCAAAAGAAAGCAATGAAAAACTAGATAAATTGTTTAATGAGGGGGAATTCATGGCTGAAGTATTATTAAGTGAAGGTCTGCCTATAAATTGGAACCAAGATACCGTGGTCAGAATAGGACTGACAACAAATAAAAAGATTAATGAAACAAAATTGGGAGAATTTTATGAAATGGCAAATTATCCTGTGAATCCAGACGGATACAGCAAATCAAAATCATTATTTAATTCAAATTATAATTTTTTTATGAACTTTTCTGAACCAATAATTATAGATGAGAGAACAATTGAGGAAGGAGGAATAGGCAAGAATTTTGAAAATCAAGAAATAACAAACTTAATAAAAGTAACCCGAGTTACAACATATCAAAATAAATTAGTTTCTCTTAATTTATACATCTGGGAATGAAAACTCTAAATTTACAGACAATTCTAAATAAATTATAATTCGTATCTGTGAATTACCCCACCCCAAGGGTTTGCCTGAGGGCAAATCCGCCTGATGGCGGAGTGGGGCATCAGAGACGACGCGACAACTAAAAATCGAATAGTTTAAGCTGTTCTGGTTTTCTACCTTGACTCTGAATATATTTTCTGATTATTTCTGCATTTACTCCTTCTCCAACAGTACTCACAAATCCTCCATCGCTCCAAAATTCTCCTCCCCAAAGTTCTTTTTTCAAATCTGGATGACTTTTGAACAACTCTCTTGCAAGTATGCTCTTCACAAACTGAAATATTTTTGCTGGAGAGTAAACTGTTGTTAATGATTCTAGCAGAAAGTGAACGTGGTCTTCATCAAATCCAGTTGTCTCAAATTTAACATGAAATCTATCTTCAATATTTTTGCAAATATTTTTTACTGTTTCTACATATTTATCCTCTAGAAACAAATCTTTTCGATACTTTATACAGAAGACGAGATGATATTTTATTCTGAATACTTTATGCGAGGATCTTACTAATTCATCCATCTAAAATATTGTGACTTGATTTACTTAAGGCTTTATCCCCACAGCAAGCTGTGAGGTATTACGGGAAATAAAGCATCGACGATAAGAGATTTATCCATTATTTTTATCGTCGAGCTAAAAAACTTAATTGTGTGCAATTTTGCCTATTCCTACAAATATCTGAAAATAAACATAAAATTATCGATGAGAAGATTATAGCCAAGTTTCACAATTCATCTATTTCAGCATAATTACCGAGGACGCTTTATACTTGCTTATAATTCAATCATAAAGATTAACTCCTATAAAATAGAAACATTTATATATTTTACAAACAAGTAAAATCATGATAAAAATAAGAAACGTCGGACTGATTGCATTGCTTGGAGCAACAACAATTTCAGGATGTGTTAGTGAAAAAAAATATTTTGAAGAAAGACCTTATGAACCAACTGTCAAAAGAAGAAATGAAGAATGGACTAAAGGGATTAACTTTATATCTCTCCAAATCGTAACAGAAGGACCTTACAAAGATATGGGATATAATTTTTTAGACAATCGAGAAGCAAAAAAACTAAAAACTAAAGAATATATCGAGATATTTGAAATAATAAATAATCGTGCAGAAAGATTGTTAAAGATAGTATATAATGAAGACGGTTCTATCCAAAACAGAACAGGAAACTTATTTTACATTCCAGAAGCAGTAGAACAAATAAGAAAAACAAATCAATCACACAAAACCACAAAAATTATAGGAATAGTAAATTAGTAAAAAGAACTAAATATTTGGTCTAGATGCGCTAGTGACAGACCACCCTCCAATTTGAGAGTTTATATTAGGATCTGGAGAACTAATCTGACCATTAATGCCAATATTGAGAACATAATCATAATCCTTATCTTTTCCACCTAAGAAAGACCTATCATGACAAAACAAAGTGGAAGCCAAACCGCACACGCGAATTATGCAACTAACTGCGTGACTGCCAGTCATAGGAATAGGAGCATAAATAATAATATTGATATAATCTCCAACCTTAAATGGAGGACAATTAATAGGATTAGGATCATCAGCAGTGGCATAAACACGAGTAAAAGTCTCGGGTGTGTTAAAAAAGAACTCTGATATGGGCGCTTTGCATTTATCTTCAATTTCGCGAGTAAATCCTCCTAAAGCAGGATCATATAAACCATTGGCAATAGAGCAACTTCTTAGAAGATTATACCAATGTTGAATAGTCTGTTTTGGATTAAGCCTGCTATTAACAAGAGCTAAAGAATATATTGAGCAGTCACTTGGAGCTTCGCTTCCAAGATCACCGACTACAACAGTATCATTTTCAGACGAAGGATTAACACCATTAGACTTAAATGAAACGCAAGACTGAAAATCTCTATTTGAATTATCTTCATTTTCAGGAGACTGAAAAATATCTTTTTCAAAAAGCAATAAAACAAAAGAAACTAAAACAAAAATTATAATCAAAAAATCGATGCACCACCACGACTTAAAAGTTGTGGTTTGAAAAGGTGCTCGATTTTTGGATGCTCGAAGTGTCGACCACATTCTAAAGAATGTGGTTTTAGGGAGACACTTCGACATAATAACATTAAATCCTAAACATTTCATCAAAAAAAAAAACGGTAAAGAAGTATAAAAATCTTTAGTTTGGTTCTTTACATACTCAAAAAGTTCATCAGACACACTTTGATATGAAAAAAATCTTGAATTTTAGTGGTGGTTTTTTACAGACTCAAATTGCTCGTAAGCACTTTGATATCAAAAAGTCCTTCTTGTGACCTCGTGAGGACTTTGGGATGATCAAAGTGTTCATCAGACACACTTTGACATGAAAACATGCCTAAGGACATGATTTAATAACCAACAATCTTATAAATAATTATGAAAAAAAGAGGCATATTCTTCAGCATAGATGCTCTTCTCTCGTTTACAATTATCTTAATGATTATTCTCATAGCTTTTCCGCTAGTAAAAATGAATAAATATGAATCTCCAATAGCCCGTGACATTTTAGTCACTCTTTCTTCTTTAAAAATGGGAGAAATAACGGACCCATATATCATGCAGTTAATTGTTTCAGGAACATTAGACCCAAATAAAACAGCGCTTGAACAAATAGGAATGTTAACAATAACAAATGAAACACTGGCAAAAAATTTGACAACTATCCTGCTTGAAAACATAGAAACAAACGAGAATATTGGAATCTGGTATGGGAACAAATTAATATACTCTCACAATAAAACGGCGTACGAAAATGCAAGTAATGTATTCACTGAAAGATATATTGTAAGTGGCCTGGGAGGATTAGGCAATGAAACATTAGGATATTCCGCAAGAGCATTTTTATCTAGCGCATACCTCACAGCATATTCATACTTTGGAGGATATGTAGGAGATGGAAATATTAGCAAATTAATAAATTACCAAGGCAACATAAGTTCTGCAGAAATTGAACTCGCAATCAATAATAATTTTACTTTATATATTAATGGAATAAATTCTGGAAATTATTCAAAGTCTCCATCAGACACAGAACCGGCAAGATACTCGTTGGAAAATTATATAAATAATTTTATGTCTGGAGCAAATACTTTAGAATTTAGAGGATTTAATCTATACATCGCAGGAGGCTATGTCAAAATAACATATCAAACAAATGCAAGCAACAATCAGGAAACAAAAAAATATATTCCAGGCATAAATGGGCTAGTAAATCTATATGATGGGCTTTCAGTAAATGGACAATTAAACTCAATGGACATCTTCTTGCATTATAAAATACCTTATGAATCTTTTTTAATCATAGGAAATACAACAATATGGAACGGCTCAAGCAGCGCTGAAAATACAACATCAATTACAAACGCCCAAATATCCTCTTTGTTAAACTACAATCAGTTAAGCAATACAACAACTCCAATAAGATTTGGCAGTCAAAATGTTTCATTCATATCAAATAACACAGGGAATGCGGATGTTATCTTAATAACAGATGTGTCTGGAAGCATGAATTGGAGAATGAACGCAGATGCAAGCGGAACAGAAAGAAATTGCACTGACCCGCTCACATTTTCAGACTCTTCCACAAGAAGAATAAGCGTAGCAAGATGTTTAGATCTTCAATTTGTGTCTACAATTTTGCAAAGCAATAATAATAGAGTGGGCCTGGTTTCTTTAGGAGACAGCTCAAACTCATATGTAAACCTAACAAATAATGCCACTTTATTAAACAATACAATAAACAATTATGCTGCAGGTCAGATGACTTGCATCTCATGCGCAATAAACCGCGCATATCTAATGCTTCAGGAAAACAGCAATAGTTCAAGACAAAAATATGTTATTACAATGACTGACGGAGTGGCAAACATAAGAAGCGCGCCACAATGTTACAACATAAACGACGCATCAATAACTAATATCTCTTCAACAACTGCTTTTGCAGTGGGAGAATCAGGAGCCATTACAGCATATTCAAACTCACAATGGATGAGTATAAAAAATGCAAGTACATCAAACCTTAACGGAATAGATTTATTAAACGACACTTATGGATTTGCAGTGGGAGATTCATACCGATTATTCAGATGGAACGGCACTTCTTGGTCATTACAGCAAGATTTAGGAAATAACGTTGATTTATATGGAATAAGTTTGTTCAATAGAACTTTAGGATTCGCAGTGGGAGACACTGGAAAAATAGCAAAATGGGATGGCACATCTTGGGCAGAATATCAAGACATAGGCAACAACAATTTCAAAGACATAAAACTCCTAAACGCAACATTAGGTTTTGCAATAGCAAATTCCGGAAAAATATTTAGATGGAACGGCTCAAGCACAAACTGGTATGAATATCAAGACCTCGGCAATGACAATTTAAAAAGCATAGACATGTTCAACGAAACTTATGGCATTATAGCATCAGATTCAAGAGAAATATTTAGTTGGAACGGGGTATCCTGGTCATCACAACAAACATTAGATGTTGGAATATCGCCCGCAGATGTGGATATATATAACAGCACTTTGGCATTCATTTCAACAAGCAACGGCCTCATTTATAAAAAAATAGGAAATAATGCATGGGCTCAAGAATCATATGCCTCTACAAATTCATATATAAACACAATACGTATAATTAACGACACATTTGGATTTGCTATTGGAAACTCAATTGGAGGATTAATATTATGGAACGGAACAAGTTGGAACAACACATATCCAGGATATTATTATCAAGGAAATTCTACTAATGGAATCTCATGTAACGATCCAACTAGCTGTGCGTTACTGCAAAATATTGCAACACTCAATGCAAACTACAGTTCTTGTAGAATAAATCAAGAGCAAAATGCCACAGTTCATTCCATAGGCTTTGGTCCGGTAACAACATGCGCATTATCTGCTAGAACTCTTCTTTCAATAGCTGCTTGTGGAAATGGAAGTTATTATGCCAGCGATAACGCAACACAACTTCAGCAAATATATGAAAACATCAGTCAGAGCATAGTTCAACTTTCATATGCTCAACAAACAGCAACTACGATAGGAAATGCAACGGGAATACTCTATCCAGATTCATATATAAATTTAAATTATACAACTGTAAAAAATCCTTTCGGACTCATAATTTCTCTTGAAAAACAATTTCAAAACACAACGCAAGGCAATTTTTCAACATACCCAAACTCAACTATTCTTGACGCGCAAGTTACTTCATACTCCGGACCAAGATGGACAGATAAACTAAAATTAAATGAAAATTTAATCTATAACATTAGCAAATATGAGCTGTCTTATATTTTACTTGGAGACCCCTATTCTATTTTGATTCCTCCAAGCCTGGCGCTTAATCAAAATAATGTAACTCTTACAACAGGAGTTGCTCCAACAAATATCTCTGTAGGTTCAGAATCAAATAAAATAATCTATACTCTCGCAAAAAACTTCTCTTCCTTCTCGCCAATCTCGGCCACTGCCCAAGGATGTCAATGGAACATTAGATTTGAAGACAATTCATCACTCGTAGCAAGAATTCCTTCAACTTATATAGGTTCAAATCAGTGCTACTTCCCTCCGAATGGTGGATTCACACATGACCCTAATGACGCTTTCCAAGTTGCAGTATACAATATACTAAGGCAATTAGACCTTAATGGAAATCAAATGATAGATCCAAGACTTACAGAACAAGCTCTTCAAATAGATGCTTCACAAGTAAATGGAATTCCATACACATGGTATACAGAGGTGCAAATACGCACATGGACTTGAAAAAAACATTGAATTCATGTAGTAGTTTTTTTCATGCTCAAGGAGTTCATCAGACACACCTTGACATAACAACAAATAAAAAAGGAGTATTTTTCTTGGCAATTACTATGATTATCATAACTTTGCTTATGACATCATACACATTGCGCACAGGAATACAAGAAAGAAAAGTAATTCAAAAGAGAGTAGAAACAATGAATAGTTTTGTTAATTCAATGCAACAAGATATTGAAAGAAAAATATTCATCGCAGGATTTAGGTCAATATTCACTCTTGAAAACAAAATAATTGAAACAGGTTCCTATATAGAAAATGTAAATGCAAGTTTTCAGGAAATGTTTTTCAATGGCACGCTTAATTCACAAGATGAACCTATAATGATTGGAGCAACTTTTAACAACATAACCAATGATTTGCAGTCTCTTGGAGAAAAAATTAATATTAATGTAAATCTCACAAACCCCAAATTAAATATAAATCAAATTGACCCTTGGAATTTACAGGTCACTTTAAACATAAACTTCTCTGTAACTGACAACACTAATTTATCTTCATGGAACTCGCCATTAACGGTAATTGCAACTATTCCATTATATTATTTTGATGACCCTTTATACACACTTAACACGAGAGGAATAATAGCTATAAAGATTAATCAAACAACATACAATCCTCTAAATAATTCTGTCCTATTAGATCACACAACTAATCAGTATTACAAATCATCCATTGAAGCGCCAAGTTTCATAGACCGCCTTGAAGGAAACATAAGTATAAACAGCATAAATGGAATAGAATCTTTAGTCAATATTCAAAACCTGCAATCTAAAGGTCTAGACACTGAACAAAAATCAATTGTAGACCACATATATTTCTCATCGTCAAATCCATCATTCTGCCATATAAGCGGACTGCCAAGCTGGTTTAACATAGACAACGAAAATCTAGCGCAATACAACTCAACTTGCGGATAATCCAAAAAAACCAATAAAGGTAATCTTTATAAATAAGAATATCTCTCTATAACCAGTTTAATCGATAAAAGATAAAAGGAGGTAAAAATATGCAACAAAAAAAAGGTCAAGCAGCAATGGAGTTCTTGATGACATATGGATGGGCAATTCTTGCGGCAATAGTTGCAATTGGAGTCCTCGCATATTTCGGAGTGTTCAGTCCTGGAAAAATAGCAGGCAGTAACGCAATTGTAAATAATCCGTTCTATGCAGCTTCCTGGCAAGTTAATACTACTACTGTTAATCTTGAACTGTTAAATAATGGCGGAGATACTGTGAAGGTATGGAATGTAACTGTAACTGGTACTGGTACTAGTGCAGGAACCGTTTGTGGTGGAAGAGGTTATTTAGGAGGAATTATGCCCTCTGTAATATCTATGGACCCAGGGTCTCAAGTATTAGTTAATTCCAATTGTACAGGAACAGAGTTAACTTCAGGAAATAATTTTGCAGGAAACATTCAGATACAATACTTCAAATCAGGAAGTCTTCTAAACCAATCTGCAACTGGAACAATCCGCGCAGCTATAATATAAATTTAAAATTTTTATTTTTTTTATTTTAATTGCTTCAAATGGGTCTTATACCCCGTAGCTTGCTACGATAGTTCCCATTTGAAGGCTTAAAGAATACCCCGCAGCTTGCTGTGGTTGGGATTCTTTATTTTAGAGAAAAGCAAAGAAAACAGTATTTAAATAATAAGCAATATTATTGTAAATATGAAATCCAACATATACTCAATTCTTTCAGCTATATTTTTAGCAATTGGATTCATATTTCTCTTTAACTCTGCATCGACAATCACAGGATATGCTATTGCCCAAGATGTAACTCCAATCTCAAGTACAATTTTCAGCGCATACTTCTTTGCAGGAGCAGTAGGGTTAAGTTATCTTGCAAATAAACAAAAAAGGGGTCAATCAGCAATGGAATTCTTAATGACATATGGATGGGCAATTATTATATTAATTTTAGTGCTTGGACTGCTTGCATATTTCGGAGTATTTACAAATAAACAAAAAGCCTGCGATACTCTCTTGCTCAGCCCCCCATTCACAGCGCAAGGCTCGGAATATAAAGATGGATTATATTCAATTGAAATACTGAATACCTTGCCTGTAGAAGCCACTATAACAAAAGTAGAAATAGACAGTTGCAGTGCCCAAATAAACAAACTAGTAAAATCAGGAAACCAAATAGTAATAAGCGCAACATGTCCCAGTCTGGCAGAAAAAGCAGTTATAAAATTATATTATATTTGGGAAGGAAGCAACCTTGTCCAAGTGTCTAAAGGAGATATATGCCCTATTGACTTGAGTCCAGGACAAGGAGGAGGTCAGAACCCTGAGGAAGAATGCGGAAATAGTTTAATTGAGTCTCAAGAACAATGTGACGATTCTAACACTAACACAGGAGACGGCTGTGATGACTTCTGTCAAAGAGAAAGCGGATATGAGTGTATAGGCGAACCAAGTGTATGCACCTATACTGCATGTTGTGAATTCAGCGAAATTTTAGTCTATCAAGATTGTTTGAATGCAGGAGGACAATGGTATTGTGCAGTGCCTCCAATATGTGGAAACGAAATAGTTGAACAAGGAGAAGAATGCGATGATGGTAATTTAATAAATGGAGACGGTTGTAGCAATCAATGCATAATAAATTTTGAATGCAGTGACGGAGCAGATAACGATGCAGACGGAAAAACAGACTATCCAGAAGACCTTGAATGTACGGAGATTAATGGATTAAGTGAGTCGTAAAAAATAGCAACAAAATGTTTATATAATCACCAAAACTCCGATTTACACCAAAATAAGTCCCCATGACCAAAAATCAAACATCTAAAAAAACAGCATGGATAATATTTACAATCATCGCAGTTTTACTGATATTTAGTGTTTTAGCTAAAGGAAATTCTCTAAATCAAGAAAAATATAATTCAAACAATCAATTCGAGATAACTGAAAAACAAAAAAATAATTTTATAAAAGAAATAGAGAAAGACTTAAAAAAAGATAACGAAGCAGATGTTTTAGTATGGCTCAAAGAAGGAACACCAGAAGAAGCAATAGATAGTCTAAATAATTTTGAAACAAAATATATTTATGAGTCTTCAAACGGTTTTGCAGGAAAAATAGACAGAAAAATATTAAATCAATTAATCAAAGATAAAAGAGTTAATTACATAGTTTTAGACGGAATAGTTGAAGCGCATCTTCAACAAAGCAGACCATTAATAAGAGCCAATTTATTGGAAAGCAGCCTTAATATAACAGGAACAAATATCGTGACTTGTTTAGTTGATTCTGGAATGAATTACAGCAACATTTACCTTTCGTCAGCTTATATTGGAGGATACGACTTTGTAAATAATGACCCATTTCCTTTGGATGACCATGGTCATGGAACAAGAGTTGCCGGAGTAATTGCATCAAGACACGCAACTGCAAGAGGCATAGCTCCAGACTCTAAAATAGTTGCAGTAAAAGTATTAGATTCTAGTGCGACAGGATATCTAAGCACTATAGCAGCAGGAGTTGACTGGTGCATACAAAATAAAAATATTTATAACATTTCTATAATTTCAATGAGCCTTGGCACCATAGGAGGAATATATAATCCAACTACAAATCCAATGAGTTATGAGCCTTCTTTAGTAAATGCATATAATAATAACATTACAATAGTCGCGTCTTCAGGTAATCTCGGTTCAACAACTGGAATATCTTATCCTGCTGTGTCCCCTTATGTTATTTCTGTAGGAGCAGTTTATGATGCGAATGTTAGTTCATTAACTTCAAATGGTTGCACAGATTCAATTACTTATGCGGATAAGGTAACTTGTTTTTCAAACAGAGCTTCATTTCTTACAATGATGGCACCTGGAGCAGTAATAACCTCAACACAAATGCAGGGTGGATTTGGGGCAGCTTATGGCACGTCATCGGCAGCGCCTCACGTCTCAGGGACAATTGCATTAATGCTTCAGAGAAATCCAAATCTAACACCTCAAGAAATTAAAGCAAGACTAGTTCTTACAGGTAAAATAATAACAGATCAATCAACAAACTTAACATATTCAAGAGTAGACGCTTTTAACGCAACAACAAGAAATTCATTAACTGGTTACGGATGCGCAATTTCAAATGCAAGATTATGTCAAAACGACCTCGAATGCTCTCCAGATTCAACATGTCACCATATGAACGGTCAATGGGGAATATGTTCTGGAGACATAGTTTGCTAAAACTGCATCAAAATCCTTATATACCCATTCTTACTTAATCAAATATATATGAGGTTCATATGATTAAAAAAGGTCAGGCAGCAACAGAATTCTTAATGACATATGGATGGGCAATTCTTGCGGCAATAGTTGCAATTGGAGCGCTTGTGTATTTCGGAGCATTTAGTTCGGATAAATATGTAACTGGTCGCGCAATAGTAAACGCGCCATTCTATACGAATGAGTGGAATGTAAAATCAAGCTTAGGCACTGACGGAGGAGTCAATTTAGAACTAAAAAATGGCGGTGAAGATTATAATATTTATAGCATTGACATCTCAAGTTGTGGCGCGTTAGACCTGTCATTAACCCCGCAATTTATAAGCGCGGGAAGCATGCCAAGATTTCAAATTTTATGTTCCCCAGGCATCGACCTAACAGAAGGCAACACCTTCAGAGGAGACATTGAAATAACTTATCGAAAAATTGGGAGCTCACTAAACCAAATATCTAAAGGCTCGATAACTCAAAAGATAACAGATTAATAAAAGATCTCATGAAAAAAACACTTATCTATGGATTTGATGATTTTGGAAAATACAAAGAAAACCCATCAAATAGTTTAGTAAAACAGATAATCAATCTAAATAATCAAATTCAATCAATAATCCTTCCAGTTGCAGATAATGCTTGGAGAATGTTAGAAAAAGAAATTGACAAAACAAAACCAGAAATAATAATTGGATTTGGCGTATCTCCAGGAAGAGCAAAAATAAGTGTTGAAATCATAGCAATAAACAAAAGACATAATTCAAATCCTGAAGATTATAAAAAATTAAGTGAAAACGAGCCAATAATAGAGGACAACCAATTAGCCCAAGAAACAAATTTCAATGCAAAAAAACTCATAGAATTTCTAAAAAAAGAAAACATCCCAGCAGATTACTCATTCAATCCAGGAACATTCATATGCAATGCAGTCTATTATCAATTACTCACCAACATAAAAACTAAAAACAATAATCTAAAAACAATATTTATTCATATTCCTCTAGAAAAAGAAGAAATCATGCAAAAAGATAATCAAAAAACAATCACTCTGCCAACATTGCCAACGCAACCATTAGCAAAGGCAGTAGTAAAATATCTAGAAAGTCTGTGAGCATTTCAAATACTTTATCCAATATACTGTAAAATGATCGTGCCAGGATTCGAACCTGGGACCCTTGCCGCTCTGAAATGCAAAACATTTCAGATTATTCAAAATCTGCGATTTTGCATTTATCAGAGCAATGCTCTACCAGACTGAGCTACACGATCAAGAACAGAACATTTTTGTGGTTTATAAAAGTAAGTTTTTTAAGAATCATACAACACAATTTAAAAATCCAAACATTTAAAGCACATCTTTTTATTAAACAATAAGGCGGGGATGCCAGAGTGGTCAAATGGGATGCGTTTAGGCCGCATTAGCTTAGTGCTTTCTTAGGTTCGAATCCTAATCCCCGCATCTAGTTACTCCGCAGTGAGGAGCTTCGCAGTTTATCAAAACGAGAAAGACTTCAACTCGTGAGAGTTGGAGTATCCGCTAACTTCAGTTTGCGTGAGCCCGCAACAAGAGAGGAACTAGATTAGAAGTTACTCCGTAGCGAGTCTCCGAGCCTTGTTGAGGAGAGTCGAGCAAGAGAGGAACTAAATTAGAAAGTTATCTCTATGAAATATTCTTCACAGCCTCTAACTCCAAAATCCTGTCAACCCTGAAAACCCTGTCATCTTTGCGCTTAAAACAATAAGCCTCAACACCCAAATAAGACTTATCCATATATTCCATCATTCCAACTTTTTTAGGAGCAATCATCCTTTTAGACTTTTCATCATTTGATTTTAAATAAACTATATTCAAATTTATTCCAGAACTTATAGCTTTCTTTATTAAATCAACTTTATTATCAACAGAAAGCTTATTTTGAGAAATGTCATACTGAAATTTAGTAAGAAAATTAACAACCGCCCAGTCCATCCAAATATGCTTCTTTTCAATAGGTTTCTTTAGAACAATTCCTTGCAAACTTGTGCATCTGCTCAATGCAACATAAACCTGCCCGTGAGTAAATGTCCCATTTCCAATATCTACAATTATTTTATCAAAAGTCTTGCCTTGCCCTTTATGAATTGTTACAGCCCATGCAAGTCTTATGGGATATTGTGTAAAAGAGCCCATGCTCTGCGATTCAAGTTTCTGCGTTTCACTATTATATTTAAAACTAGATAAATCCCATTTGTGCTTTTTCACATCAACTACGCCATCATCAGGCAGTTTAACCATAATGACTTCATCTTTTTCTTTTATCCCAACAACTTTCCCAACAGTTCCATTTACCCATCGACCACTTTGATCATTGTTTAAAAGCATTATTTGGGAATCTTTTTTTATGTGCAATTCTTCAGAAGTTGGAAGATAAGACCTGTCAAAATTTCCATTTATCTTCCCGATAAAATTATGAAGTTTGGAATCTAACTTTCCAAGTTCTTTACTATTAATTTCATCAGAAAGTTGATTTGTAGTGGTAAGATAAATAAAGAAATCGTCAGATTCTGGCTCAAAGTCAACGTTTAATCTTTTATTTATTTCTTTTAAGTCAGCAGGAGTCACAGACTTATTTCTAATTGCATTCAAAAGATTAATAAATTTCTCATCCGACTGCCTATAAATCTTCTCCAGTTCAATAAGCTCAATCTTGAAATTTTTAAAGACATGAGAATCAAAAAAATAAGGGCTCTTGTAATGAGTCCTAAATATAATCTTTTCATTTCCCTTCACAACAGGAGGCAGTTGATAAAGATCTCCAATAAATATCATCTGAATCCCGCCAAACAGTTCATTTTTGTTTTTCCCGTTCAATCGCAAGAATTTATCCACGCAATCCAATAAATCAGCCCTCACCATTGATATTTCATCAATAATAATCGCATCTATATTTTTGTAAATTTCGCCATTGCCTGCATAAGTCTTCTTAACTTTATCAAGTGTAATAGTGGGCTTAAACCCAAAGAAAGAATGAATGGTCTGTCCACCGACATTCACAGCCGCAACACCAGTTGGAGCCAGCACAACAACATTTCTTTTAGTATTATTAACAAAATAATTAAGAAGAGTAGATTTTCCAGTTCCAGCCCTGCCAGTAATTAAAACATTATTGCGAGTATTCTCCATAATATTCAAAGCCAGTTTAAACTGCTCATTAATTTCTATATTTTTAGTCTGTAAAACCACATTCTCACAAAGAATTTACATCATTATAACCTTTATGATGCCACAATAACTAATAGAAATTTTAAAAATAACTAAAAACTAATTATGATCAAGTCCAAACTCAAGAGTCAAACAATCTTCCTTAATAAAATACTTCCTTAAAGGCAAATTTATCTGCAAACTATTAAAATAAACTTTTTTATTTCCGACAGCCTTAACTTCATAACCCGATTCAACTTTAGAAACAAAAATATCATCTACCTTATCAACGCCAGGAGTAGCTAATTCATATATCACTTTATCGCTTAATCTTCTAACTTGAGCCTTAGCTTGTCCACGAGGAAGTTTAGTCATTCTCTCGCGTTGATCATCGCTAATAATTCGAGGTTTAACTTCAGGTGCCTTATGCTTATGCATATGAGGCCCTATCTTAATCTGAATACCATTAGGCAACATGCTAATCTCTGGCTTAGAATCTCCAAAATCCATTTTTTCAACATCTAAATTCTTAAGCTGGCTTTCCATCATCTTCATCACATTATTAAAAATAGCGCCCATAACTGAATTATTCATATCTGCTCCCCCGCCTCCAAGCAAAGGAGCTCCAAGAACAGAATCATTTTTTCCTAACATCCCAAAATCGCGCATATCAGATTCAGGATTTCTTAAATCTAATTTACAATAAGGGCAAAAGCTATATTCTTCTTTCAACTTTCCTTCACATCTCTGACACTTTTTACTTGAAAACATTAAAACTCTAAGCGCATTCAAGCTTTTAAAATGTTCGCATCAAAAGAAAAAATCACCTCTTAGATTTTCAAGAATCAAATTTTATATTTCCAGAAGTTGCGCCAAGAATATCTAACCAATCATGTTTTCGACGAACCTCTAAATTCTTTCTCCATACAGAATCTAAAAGCCAAGGGTTAAACCCATGCTCACGAGCCCATGTGCGAAGAGCATTCAAATCTTTTGGAAAACATTTTCCTCCAAACCCTCTATCATCATCAGGACCAGGAACATCAAGATTGCGACCAATACGAGAATCTTCCAAAACAAGATTCTTAACTAAATTATAATCTATTCCTCCAGCGCTACAAATATCAAAAAATTCATTTGCTAAAGCAACTTGTGCAGCAAGCATTCCATTAGCCATATATTTTACCATTTCAGCTTCTCTAGTGCCAACATGATGATAAACTGCTGAAGGAAATATTGATTTATACACTCGTTCAACAATTTCTCCATCAGCATGATTTCTCGAACCTATAACAACACGAGAAGTCTTTTTCATATCTTCTAAAGCTGTTCTTTCACGTAAAAATTCTGGATTAAAAGTCAATCTAAGTCCATACTTTTCAGCAAAAGAATCTGTTGTGCCAGAAACAGCCGTAGACCTTATAACTCCTACAACCTCATCTTTAGATCGTCCAACACGCTCCAAAGCCTTAGTAAAATCTACAAAAGAGTTATGCATTGGAGTATAATCTATTTCATCACTTAGTTGCATAGGAGTAGGCAAACAAAAGAAAACAACTTCTGAATTAGTGACAAGATTTTCTAAATGTCCAGAACTATTCCAAGGCTCTCTATGTTTCTTAGGATTATAAAAAGCATCATACCTATAAACTTTATGCGCCCTTTCCAAAACATCAGCAGTGGCTCCTCCAACAAAACCAACCCCATAAACTCCTATAGTCAAGGACACTGAAAATTGAGCATTTGTGCCTTGACTATTTAGGGAAAGACATGCAATTTTGCTCAATT
>Ga0209541_10005401_pt1 | contig 22302 bp, 27 predicted proteins | sample RifCSPlowO2_01_FD_184027 | JGI IMG/M metagenome (GOLD analysis project Ga0209541, IMG submission 184027) | Groundwater microbial communities from Rifle, Colorado - Rifle CSP2_plank lowO2_0.1 (SPAdes) (version 2) | ecosystem: Environmental > Aquatic > Deep subsurface > Groundwater | place...
AGTTGCGCTTGAACATACTGAACAAATAAAATCATGTTTGAATGAGTATCGTGAAGAGGAAGTGGATAATAATTGGCTGCCGATTTCTCTTTTTTGTGAAAAGTGTAAGAAAGACACGATTTCTGAATTGAAGTGGTTGGGTGGGTATATGATTAGTTATAGTTGTGAATGTGGGCAACGTGATCAATTTGATTTTCGCAAAAAAATGGGTGTGAAGTTGAAGTGGCGTATCGATTGGCCGATGCGTTGGAATTTTGAAAAAGTTGATTTTGAACCGGGAGGGAAAGATCATTCTACGGTTGGCGGCAGTTTTGATACAGGTAAAAAAATTGTGAAAGCAGTATGGAATTTTGAGGCGCCAACGTATGTGATGTATGATTTTATCAGTACAAAAGGGGGGGCGGGGAAGATGTCAAGTTCAAGTGGAGAGGTTATTACATTACAAGATGTGCTTGAGATTTATGAGCCAGAAATTGCGCGCTATTTATTTGCCGGAACTCGCCCAAATAAAGAGTTTGCGATTTCGTTTGATGCGGATGTAATTAAGATTTATGAAGATTTTGATAAGTGTGAACGAATTTATTATGGTCTTGAAAAAGTCAATGAGAAAGAAGCGATTAAGCAAAAAGTGGCGTATGAATTAAGTTATATTGGCAAAATTCCAAAAACTATTCCGTATCAGCCGGGATTTCGACATTTGACGACACTGCTGCAAATCCATAATTTAGAAGTTGATAAAGCGGTGCGTTATTTTGAATCTGAACTTAAAAATGAGCATGATCGAAAGCGGTTGCATACACGGGCGTTGTGTGCGAAGAATTGGCTGCAAACATATGCACCGGAAGAATTTAAATTTAGTGTACAGGAAAAAGTGCAGGTGGTATTGATGCCTGAACAGAAAGCTATTTTGCATATGCTTGCCAAAAAATTGCGTGAACGAGATTGGACGGATGTGGAGTTACATGAAGAGATGTATATCCTCTGTACAAATGCGAAGTTTCAAGTGAAAGATTTTTTTACGCTTGCGTATACTGTGTTGATACATAAAGAGAAAGGGCCACGATTAGCATCGTTTATTTTAGCGATTGGTAAAGAGAAGGTGGCAAAGTTGTTTGAGAGTGTTTGATTTTGGAGTGGGGGAGATTATTAGAGTTGAAAAATTCTTTGGCGAAATGGGCTAATATGAAACCCTCCCGTTCGCGCCTGTCATTCGCGTAGGATTAAGTTAGATATGACAGTAACTTAATTTGATCTTACGAAATATACAGCGCTCACTGGTCAATTGACGAGGGTTTCATATTAGCCGGCGAAATGTTAATAAATAAGCTTATCAAATGGAGTGGAACATGATGAATATACATTCTCGATTATCTCGATTGGTTGGTACGTTGATAGTGCTAGTTCTATTGAGTTCGTTTCTTGGGGCAGCTGCACTCTTGACACATGAGCAGAAAAATCCAGAACAAGTACAAGTTGGGCTCTATTTACTGAATATGGGCAAGTTTGATGTGGCGACGGGGTCGTTTACGGCGGATTTTTATCTATCGCTGAAATGTGAAAAAAATTGTTCGGAACCTAAATTTGAGTTTATGAATGGGCGGGCGGCGACAATTGATACGGAGATTGATGAATCAAATGAAAAGTTTTATCGTATTCAAGCTAATTTGAATAGTCCGGTTGATCTGAAGAAGTTTCCGTTTGATTCACAGAAAGTGCAGATTATTTTAGAGGATAAGCAGAAAACGATTGCGGATTTAGCGTATGTGCCTTTGATTGCAGAGAGCGGGATTGATAAGAGTATTATTTTTACAGGCTGGAATATTGATGGGTGGCGGGCAGAGGTTGTGAATCATGAGTATCCGATTTATGGGGAGACGTATTCTCAGTATGTGTTTACGATTGATATTTCACGTATTGCGTTGAATTCGTTTTTAAAGACGTTTTTGCCTATTATATTTATCTTATTAATTGTACTTGCGAGTTTTGTGATTGACCCAGACAAAGTGGCGACGAGATTAACGATGACGGGTTCGAGTTTAGTTGCGGCGGTGATGTTTCATGTGTCGATTAGCAATCAGATTCCGCCAGTTGGCTATTTGACGTTTGCGGATAAGTTTATGGTGCTGACGTATTTTGTGCTGCTGATGAGTTTTGTGATTAATATTCTATTATTAGAGTTGCAGGAGAGAAAACATCATGAATGGATTGAGAAGATTCATCGGCGAACGGAGTTTAGCACGTTGATTGTGGTGCCGTTGTTGTATGTATTACTCTTTATCTTTTTCTTGTAGAAAAATTTAAATTAGATTTTAAAGTTATTCAGAAATTACCAGAGAATAAACGCCAGATTTATGCCACTTTCCCGCGGAAAAATATTCCCCTCTTTCTTCAAAATGTATTTCGTTTTTTTCAATCAGCACCTGCACTTCGGCATGGTATAAGTCTGGAAATTGCCGATTATATTGATTATTTGACTGATCACGAACGATTGTATACAACACAGCTCCTTCTAAAGAGCGGTGGGTATTTAATTGTTCTCTTATACAGTCCGATATACTTCTGTTTGCTTCATTCATGCTAAAAAAAAGAGAGGTTGAGTTTATATTTGTTATGGATTAAAAATAAAAAAAAATGCGGACGGCAGGATTCGAACCTGCGAAGGCACTAAGCCAATAGGTCCTAAGCCTATCTCGTTTGGCCACTCCGACACGTCCGCGTTGTTGTGCTGATTAGACAAATGTTCTTTTATATATCTTTCTGTGAAAATGGGCATAAGACCAAAATATAGCTATTTTATATCCATAAAACTTAAAAAGCGAGGTTTATCTTACGAGGGAATGGAAAAAAGACTATTAATTGTAAGCGGATTGATTATAAGTATATTATTGATTGTGGCAGGATGTTCTTTATTTGATTCTTCAAATTCCTGTACCTCAAAGCAAGGGGCAGCGAAAGATGATTGTTATGCTGAAAATTTACAATGCAGCAAAATAAATAATACGGCTGTTCGTGATACGTGTGTTGTGGAATTGGCGAAGCTGAAAAATGATAAGAAAGTATGTGAATTAATTGTGGGACCAAGTATAAAAGGGAATTGTCAAGAGCAGTTAGCTGAAATATCGAAAGATCCAAATGATTGTAAAGAGATTAAAGACAGCTATTGGAAGAGTAATTGTAATTATTTCATGGCGACGAATCTGAGTAAAGAAGCATATTGTGTATTGGTTACATCAGCGGAGCAGAAGAAAGATTGTTTTACCACGATTGCGTATCGTGAGAATAAACAGTCGTTATGTGAGTTGCTGAGTTCGGAAGATAGAGAGACTTGTACCTATAAGATTGCTGTCGCAGCAAAAGATATACAGATTTGTGAAGAGCTTACTACTGTGGTAAATCAAGATGCATGCAGATATAAAGTTGCACGAGTGATGAATGATACATCTGTTTGTGCGAGTATCAAGATAAGTGAGATTCGAACACGATGTAAAGAAAGAATTAATGAGGAATTAGGCGTGGATATTGCTCAGAAGTAGATTTTTTTTTTCTTATTATTTTTTTCTTAATTTAGGTTATAGATTATAAAGCTTAGTTATTGATAAAAAAGGAGAAAAGAGATTAAATTAAAAAAATGAGAAATTCTATACTTTAGAATTCTTTTTATTCCAGTTGTATTTACGTAATTTTGGACTTGCGCCAAAACCACACTGTGAACAGCGTTTTTTACGAATGTGATAGGTGTGTTCACCGCAACGGCGGCACATGATGTGGCTTTTCTTGCCGCTTTTTTTTCCTTGGCTGTAGGTTCCTTTTGTCATGATTTATCAACTCTGATTGTTATTTCTTGTTATTTTTTATTTATGCTGGTGTTATGATGGTAATGGTATCACCACGAACAAATACAGTACCTAGTTTGCGTTTCAATTCGCCGTTTTGATATTCTTCTGCTTCACCTAAGACAACGTTTATGTGGATGTCAAATGCTTTTAATTTGCCAATGTAGCGATAGTTGTTTTTTAAGTCAACCATTACGGTTTTATTACGAGCTGCGTTTAATGTATCTAATGGCCGTGCGCCTGTTTCTTCCATAGTAAGTATCCTCCGATTTGAATATACGTCTATAGGAAAATGGTGGATATATAAATGTTTTGCTTTGATTTGGAAAAATGAAAAAAATGAGTATAAAGATTACAATGTTTTAGATTAGTTTAAGACGTGGGATATTTTGATATTGAAATTCTTGTTCGACTTTTTGTGCGATATCGATTCCTGGTTGTTGAATTTGATAGGCTTGAGGCAGCAGATCGATGGCGTTGCTGAGGGCAAAATAGGGAAGGCCTTTTTGTTTGAAGATTTTTTCTACGGTGTTGCCATCTTCAAAAATGTCATTGCGATTGGTTAAGCCTATGGCAATTAAATCTTGTTTTCCTGATTGTACTAATTGATCAATGGTTGAGAGCAGTGAACCGCCGGTGGTTGTGACGTCTTCTAAGACTATAATTTTTCCTTGCGGTTCGCCTACAAAATATTTGTCTTTTTCTTTGCCGTGGTCTTTTGGTGTAATTCGGCCCATAGAAAAACGATGTGTCCCCACGCCGTACGATTTTGAATAATCCTTTGCCCAAATATACTGCGTCAATAATGCTACTTTTGTTGCTCCATCTGGGACCCCATAAAAACAATCCGGCGTTAATCCTTGCCTTTTAACAAATTGTAGAATATGATGGCTTAATATTTCAGTTGCTCGTACATCCTCTGTTAAAGTGCGCCAGTTGATATAGAAATGCGATTTTTTTCCTGATTTTAATTCAACGACTTCTTTGTAAAATCCGATGACATTATTTTCAAGAATGAATTGGTTGAAGTGTTCTTGGTTGAATGTCATGTTTTATTTTTGGGGATTAAACGTTTATAAACTATTCTCTGCCGCTTAAATTGTATCGAAAAGATTATAAAGCAATCTTGAGATTGGAGTGGTATGATAAATTTTACCAAATTACAAAAGGAATTGCATGATTATGATTCGGAGCGGGAAAAGTTAATTAAGAAGAGTCGGGATGTATTGAAGTTAAGCAAACTGATTATTTATGCAGTGCATCGGGATGAGTTAGAGAATGCGGCCAAATTGATTAAAGAGATTGAGTTGGAGCGCAAGGAACTGGAGAAGATTGCGACGCATGATGCGAAGATGGCGTATGAAGGAAGTTACAAGATTGCGATTCAGGAGTATGTTGAGGCGATTTTGTATTATGAGTTTGTGAAGACGGGGAAAATTCCGGAACTTAAAGTTATTGCGGAGCATTTTTTACTAGGGTTATGTGATTTGCCTGGAGAATTAAATCGGCGGGCGGTGTTTTTAGCGGGTAAAGGAGAAGTTGAGAAAGTGACGAAGATTAAAGATCAAGTTGATTATATTTATGGGGAATTGTTAAAGTTTGATTTTCGGGATAATGAGATCCGACGAAAAGTTGATGCAGTGAAGTATGAACTGCGCAAATTAGAAGATTTGGTTTTGGATTTGAAGTTGAAAGGGAGGTAGTTTTCATAAACTTGTTCTTCTCTTTTCTACCGCATCTACGATTACTACTTCTTGTGATGGAAGTAAATGTTGTAATGGGAGACAGCGTTGTGGGTCATAATGTCCTCTCCCTCCGATATGAACAATACGATTGTAGCCTTTTTCATGTAATTGCTCAATTTTGCGGGCCATTATCTCATTGCGACGTGTCCAATTATCGTATGTTGATTCTTTAAAAATATTTTCTCGCATAAAGTTGAGTGAATTGTTAATCTTACCATACCATTTGTCATTCTTGCTGCGTTCAAGAAATCGTTTCCATCCCTCATCTTTTGTTAAGTTTGTATCCCAGTAACCATTGTTGGGAAAGTAATCATCAATGACAAATAAACTGGTGTTGTTTCGGATTGCATAGATAAGACCAGCACTAAAAGGATCCATAATCTCTTGGGGATTATCCCTGCCTTCCTGCTCGAATTTATCTACTCCTTCCATAAATGGTACGGGCACAAAGCCACCTGGCGAAAGAACTTGCTCAAGAGTAATGCAATCTGGTTTGGTAATTTTGATTTGTTCATAAACCCACCAGCAACTACGAGTATCATTGAAATGGTCGCCGCCAATGAGAGTTAGAGATTGAATCATAGGAAATGCTGTGTGCGGAATACTTTATAAACTTTTCTATTGTAATTACTAGATAGTAATAATATTATGGCTACTGGTTTAAATTAGAGTTTCATTATTTTTCTTAAATTTTGTTGTATTATACAACAGAAAGATTTAAATATTCTTTTATTGTTGTATTGTATGAATGAATGAAAAAGAAAAGCTGTTAATTGATAATTTTGTAGAATATGTAGTATTTGCAGATCAAGCGTATCAGAAAAAGAAATATAATACTGCAGTTACACTCTACTTTAAAGCTATCTGTGCGGCGGTTGATTTGTTTTTGTTACGAAAAGAACGTTTTGTCCCTTCTTCTCATGCAGATAGATTTCAGATTCTTAAAGAGAAGTATTCTGAGATTTATGAGCTAGTAGATAAAGATTTTCCATTCTATCAAGAGAGTTATAACCAAAAAATGAATAAAGAAGCCGCGGAGGTGCTACGAGATGATGCTCGAAAAATTAAAGAAATGGGCTAAAAAAGAAAGTATCCATAAAGATATTTTTGATATTGTGCTGTTTGGATCGTATGCAAAAGGCAAGGCTAGACCAAATGATTTGGATATTGCCGTGATATTTAAAACTCTGCCATTAAAAGAAAGGTTGCTTGTGGTGCAGGAGTTGAAGAGAAAATTAACTCTGGCAATTAAAAATACTGTTAAGGGTGATATAAAAATTGATATGAAAGGGATTCTCTGGCAAGAGTTATTTGAATATTCTTTTTTTGGGCGTACAGGAATCATATGGGAGGGGATAAGTTTATTGACCGGAAAGTTATTTGCGGAAAAAATAGGGTTTTTGTCATCTGCACTTTTTATTTATGATCTTCAAGATAAATCACATACGGAAAAAGTAAAAATAAATTATATTTTGAAAGGTCGTAACAAAGGGCTAGGGATGGTGCAGAAGTTACAGGGAAAACATCTTGCTCCAGGAGTTGTGGAGATTCCAGCAGGGTACGCGTTAGAGTTTGAGGAAGTGTTGAAGAAACAAAAGATACGTTTTGTGAGAAGGAATATACTTGTGCAGGGATGAGAAACGGCGAATATTTTTTTAAGAAAAATATCGGAAAGTTTTAAATAGTTTGTTTCTTTTTATAGTCTATGACAACTCATTTTATCAAGTTTAGAAATGAACATACCAGAGAAGTGCTTCGAGTGGTTTTGTATACTATTTCTTTGTTATCATTAGCAGCTATATTTCTTTTGTTTTTAATACAATAATGGTTAAAACAGGTGATACTCTTCTTGTTGATAGAGATTATACTCTATTTCTTCTCATTTTGATTGTTATTCTGTTAAGCACTAAAATTATTGCGGATGTATTGGATTTTTAGCAAAGAATTGAGATTAATCTGGAATATACTGCAATACATGAAACGTAGAAAAACCAAAATAGTCGGTGTCTACAATCATGTCACGAAACTTTTGTTTTAATTCGTCGATTAAGAGGAGGAGATGTTGTTTGTCGCGGACAATCACTTCGATTTCAAAGTCGGCGCCGCCAATGGTTTTATTGATTTGGTAGATGTTTTTGTGATATTTGCAGTAGGTGTATAATTCTTTGTTGCGGATGAGGGATTTTAGTTCGATATCGATACGATAGGATTGATAGCCGAGGAGTTCGAGGTTGAGACCTAATTTATAGCCGACAATCACTTTTTGCTGCTCTAATTTTTTAATATGGCTTCTCACGGTATCTGCGCTGACGTTCAATATTTTTGCTATCTCTAAAGAGGATTGGCGGACGTTTTTGGCGTATGTTTTAATGAGGGTAAGATCAAATTCGGAGAGGGTAGTGGGGCTGCCGATACCATAGGTGCGCTCAGATCGTTGTGAGGGGATATAGGGGAGAAAACTGCGATTGAAATTATAAATGGGGGCGTAGATGGAGACGTTATCTTTTTTGATTTTTTCTTTATAGCGGAGACATATTTTCTCGCGAAGGGTGTGAAATTCCTGCACATTTTTGACGCCAAGAAAGAGGGCAAGGTCCCATTTTTCGTGCATGGTGGTAATAGTCCAGATGCCAGGGATGATTTTTAAGTAGTTAATCATTTCTTTTTTTTCAGTTTCGGTTATGTTCTGCAGGTCGAAGTAGATGCGGAAGGTGAAGTAGCCTAGTTTGGACATATCTACAATGGCATGGTAGCCGGTGATGATGCCGATTTGTTCAAGCTTTTTCATACGATAGAGCACAAATTGTTTAGAGCGATGGAGGGATTTGGCTAAATGTAGAAGAGGGGCGGCGGCGTTTTTATCGAGTTCGGTTAGGAGGATACGGTCGAATTTGTCAAGTGGATAAGGTTTGGCGAGATGGTCTTTATTTGAAATATTGTTCATTTTTCTTTATAATTACTATTTATTTATAAATTTTTTCGTAATTTTATGAAAATTTAGATAAGAAGTTTTATATTTAAGATTGACAACTTTCTTTTTATGAATTTGGCAAACCCTATAGCACGAACGATAGAATGTGCAGAACGAATGATTTTAGGATTGGAATGGTATGTTACACCACATAAACCAACACCGCGAGCTCGATTGTACGATTTGGAATGTGCGTTAGTTAATGGTCAATATGCTTCTGAGGAATATAATACAGAAATGGCACTGCGCCATGCCAAAGAGTTTGCAACAAAATATGATTTGAGGTTTGATCCTGTTGTTGAAACAACGGCGTACCATTTATTAGCGAAATCGCTGCAGAAAAAAGCAGATGAGTTAAAAGAAGAAATTGCATCTCTTCAACGAAAATCAGATTATTATGCTCATAAAAGTACTAAAATAGGGCTAAAAAATGACTATGACACACGCAAAACACAGAAATAACAAAACAATCGATTTGCATATAATTTTAGAAGGAGAGTTTGAAGGAGCAAACAAAGATGTCATCAAATCTATTCAGAAAGAGAAAGTGATAACATTACCTCGTACTAAATATTCTATTGTTGATTATTTAGGCACCAACTATCATTTTGAACTTATGGAAAAAGTAGAACATCCCAGTGATACCAACAATGCCTATTATCATCGAATATCTGTGCATGAGGCAATCGAAAAAGGTTATAACGTTCGCCAATTTGTAGGATAAGTTGTTCTCAAGGAGATAGCATTTGAATCAAAACGTATTTATACTTCAACTTCTTTTAGTTCATTATGGGAATGTTCGATTCGTTATATGCAACGTTACGTTGTCCAAATACGGGGTTGGAACAAAAGGTTGAGGTTCAATTCAAGTTTGGAGAACCGTGCTTGAACCAATATCGTATTGGCGACCAGTTAGATATTGGGCCGTATGGCAATCTGTGGATTCCAGAGGATTATCTATGCGGGCAATGTACGACGTATAAAGAAACTACGCCAGAGAGTATTGGACGACAGATTGAGAATTTTGTGACGCATCCGGTGTATATTCATCTGGAGCAGGGGAAGTTTTTAGAGGTGTTGTGCGAGGAGACGTTTGTTGAGGAGTATGGTGCGAATGGAGAGAAGCTACCAGGCAAGGAAGTGGTGTGGAGGCCGTATTTTACGTATGATTCTGAGAAATGAATGTAGTGGTTAACTTTTTGTTGAGAAATGAGATTATAGTCGTAGAATGTAGTAGGTAACTTTTGATTTTACTTATCAAATGGAACTAACATATTAAATGTGTCGGCTACACGGTCTTGATGTTCATCTGTGGTGTAGGGAATTAAAGGACTTGTAACGCAATGACCGGTTGGGGTTAATGCTCTTATAATGTCGAGATATGCATCATTTACATGCTGGCGGAATTCGTTGTTTGAATGCGTTATTTCTGACGCTAAAGCAACAAAATCAAGATTTCTGAATAATTGAGGGTTTTCAAAAAGTTGCTGACGTTGTTTTTCCCAAATTGGATTTTTCCAGCCATTGTTTCCAGGAACCATGTCTTTGGCAATGTGAGGTCTTGCGATTACACCAAACGTTTCTGCACAACTAATAGAGTATTCCACATTCTTTTTCAGACTTTTTGGGGTGTCCACAGGAATACCGTTGTTATCATGAAATCCCATTACCATTAATGCTTCAGGTGTAATGCCTATTTTTGAACATAACGTAAAGGCTTTATCTACATCAGAAAGTCTTTTATTTCCTTTGTGTTGACTTTTCCATACTTCCTGAGTTGTTCCATCAACACCAAATCCGACTATGTTTAATCCTGCTTCCGGTACAAGATCGTATAATTTTGGTTCTGTCTTCATTGCAGTGAGGAAGGAATCAACTCTACTTAAGCCGCGTAAATGGTATTGAATATTGTATCTCTTGCTTGTATTTGCAAAAAGCTCTACTACTTCTTTAAATGGTTGTGGATTCTGAAATAAATCTAAAGAGGTAAGATACAGAGTCAATTTTGGTATGCCAAACTCAACTGCTTTTTGTGTAATTGCTTCTAAATCGCTATGCATCACTTGGTTAAATTTTTCTATAACTTTATTATTATCTCTGGTTCTATCTGCGGCACAAAAATCGCAGGCATATTTACATCCTTGAGAAACGAAGAAACTACATTCATTTTCGAGGTATTTTTTTACTCTTTCAGAATCCATTGTGTTAATTTGATTTGCAATACTTATGTTGTACACGGGAGGAATTGTTCTTCCAACTACTCTAGTTAAATCAAGATCATTTTTTATTTGAATGGCGTTACCATAGAGCCGGCTAAATTGTTGAGATGTAAGATATTCAACTCCGGGACCGCCAAGCAGAGGAATTTTACCTGTTTTTTCTCTTACTTCTTGCGCTAATTTTAGGGAAGTTGGAATGTAGGGGGCGCCAACAACACCAATACCAATAAAATCATATTGGCCTATATTTTGAGGAAGAGGGTCGAAATTTAAGTCTATAATATCTGTACGAATTCCGATAGTCTCTAATCTTGCGCCAACTTTATGCAAATCTGTGGGCAGCCATATTTGTTGTTTGCCATAGGGATAAGCGCAGCGAAGCAAAACGGCGGATTGTTCTTTTTTAGTCATAACTTAATAGTAGTTATGTGTTATATTTAAAAATTTGTGTTAATTTCTTTCATTTTTGCAATAAATTTATAAATAAAGTTGTATTTGAGTAATAAAATGAACCTAGATTTATTTGATAAACGAATATTATTTGAACTAGAAAAAGATGCGTCGAAATCAGTTTCAGCCATAGCAAAAAAGATTAAGCGGTCAAAAGAATTTGTGCATTTTCGTATCCAAAGATTAGAGAGTGAGAACATCATTTTGGGGTATAGTGCAATTGTGGATATGTCCAAATTGGGTTATTTTACATTTAGAATTTATTTAAAATGGCAAAATATGACTGAAGAGCAAAAAAAACAATTTTATGATGAGATCAAAATTAAAGAAAATGTGTGGACGACAACGGTTCTTCATGGAAAATGGGATTTTGCGTTCTTTATTGGAGTAAAATCAACTGAATCGTTTCATAAGATCTGGAATGCAGTTCAATTAAAATACAAGGATAAAATTGCAGAGAGTAGAATTGCAATTTATGCACCGGTCCATAATTTTAATAAAAGTTTTTTTATTGATGTTGATGAAAAAAGTGAGGTGGTGGAGAGAGTGTATGGCAGTGGATCTGTTGCTGATGTTGATGAATTAGATGAAAAAATTATACATTTATATACCAAGAATGTAAGGACACATTTTACAGCAATTGCGCAAAAATTGAAAGTGACGTCAGAAACTGTGCGGAAGAGAGTTATCCAACTGGAGAAAAATAAAATAATTGTAGGGTATAAAATCAATCCGAATTTACAAAAAATGGGGTACCAAGGATATAGAGTTGATTTTCTATTGAATTCGGTTACGCGAAATAAAGAATTATTTGAATATATTAAACAACATAAATATTTTTATCAGATAAATAAATCAATTGGGGGAGCGGATTTTGAAACAGAGATTGTTGTGAAAGATTTAAGCCATTTATTGCAAATCTTAGAAGAAGTGGTTAAGAAATTTAGTGATGTGATTAAAGGATATGAGTATTTTGGATATACAGAATTTCCAACATTATCGATGGTGCCAGATTAGAAAAAGAGAGGGGAAAAATTAAACATTTATTTCTCTTCCCCCCATATTTTCCCTTCACTTTTGTTGATGGCGTAATAGGTTGGGTGGTCGAATTCTTGAAGAGTAATAGCTTCGACTGTATGATTACTGTTGCCGCCAGAGTGGTAGGTGTAGGAGAGGATATTTTTTTCAAATAGAGTGCGGATAAAAGAGGGGACGCGGGTTTTGAGCTGGGATTCTATTTTTTTGGTGTAGGCGTCAAAAGCTTCTTGTTCAATTTCGATGCGTTGGGTATCGACGAGGGCAAGAATTTCAGCGGTGCGCATGCGTACAATCCAGTCGCGATTTGGGATGTATAAGCCGGGGGCGAGATTGTATTGTTGCGAGATGCCAAAGGCGAGGATAGCGTTATTGCCGTTTTTCCAGTAGCGTTGGTTTGCGTCGCGTTGGGAACTGTCTGAGATATAGATGGTGAGGCGTTCTTCATGGGGAAGCCACCAGTCGACACCGCCGGCAAAACGACTAATTGGTATGTCGTCGTCGAGTTGGTTGTGTGTATCTTTGTAGGGGAGTACCATTACATCGACGTCTTTATGTTTGTTTTTGAGGTCATCCACTTTGCATCTCTGATTCCAGATAGCCTCAGAGAGTCCGCCGATGAGAAGGCCGACTGCTTGTGTTTGTTGCAGAAGATTATGGGCGATGAGCATGCCTTCGAGGCCTTTGCAGGCTTGAGGGTATTCTGGTTCGAGAAGTGTTTGTTTGAGTTCGAGTAATTGTTTGAGCTGCAATTTATGGGCGTGACTGAGGGTCTGCTTCATGTGTTGAGAAGTATAGCAGCCCATGCTGTGTCCCATGCCAAATGTCATGTAGGTGGTAGAATGAGGGCTATTTAAAAATGTTTTGTTTATTTTACTACTTTTTAATTACAAAAGCGAAATGTTTATAAAGGGCAAATGGCTTTAGGATACTATGAAAATTCTGGCATTAAGTGATATCCACGGGGACCAATCGTTTATCAAGAAGATGGCTCAGCGAGGAGCAGATGAGCATGTGGATTTAGTTATTCTCGCAGGTGATTTAGGGCATGATAATGGTTCGTTAGATGGGATTGTGGGGCCGTTTCGAGAGAAGGGTTTAGAGGTTGCGTTATTGCCGGGCAATCATGAGGGGTTAGCAGAAATTAATTTTTTAGCGCAGCGCTATGGCGCAAAGAATTTGCATGGCTATGTGATGCAAAAAGGTGATGTTGGTATTTTTGGCTGTGGCTATGCGGATGTGGGGTTGCATCAGATCAATGAAAAAGATTTATTTGAGACGCTTGAACGAGCACATTCGTCGATTAGCGGGATGAAGAAGAAGATTATGGTGACGCATGTGCAGCCAAATAATAGTATTATTGGGTTGGGGATATTTCCGGGGAATTCTGGTGTACGACGGGCAATTGAGCAGTTTAAGCCAGATATTCATATCTGCGGACATATTCATGAGACGCATGGGATGGAAGAACAGATTGGGAAGACGAGGGTAATTAATGTAGGGAAGAGAGGGAAGATTATTGAGATTTAGATGGTGATTGAGAAAGATAGTATTTTGGTTAGGTGTTGTAAAACCATATCTTAACGACTAATTTTATCAAATAGTTTATTCCAGCTTGTTCTTTTTTCTCCTTCTTGTTCAAATGAATCAAGTGCTTGAGTTAAATATTTAGTGTCAAAGATGGCACCAAAGTTTTCTTGCATGGCGCGGATATCAAATATATCGGCATATAATCGCATGTTAGCTAATTGACGAGCTACCTCTTGAGGTTCTTCTGAAAGATGATCACGATCAAAAGATGCTTTTAATTCATCTAAATCTGTTTTCATTTCTTCTAAATTTTTAACTTTTGGGAAATTTAAACTATAAAATTGCATGAAAGTAGTACTACGCACGAGTTTTCGCGCAGTAAGATCTTCGTAGGCAATAACGGTTAGTTCTTTTTTGTTATATGGAACTTTTCGGGTGTGTTCAAGTTCACGATGAGTAATTTCTCCTTGAACAAGAAAATTAGTTACGTTTCGGCGGGGCATTTGTACTACTAAATGTTGTTCATCACGTTCTAAGTGAGCGTCTAGGGTTTGGTGCTTTCTTTGTGTTGTTAGACTATATCCACGTTCTATTTGTGGTTGAAATAAAGCAGTAGTATATAATTTAAAGTCATCGTAAGAAATACGCCGATTTATATCTAAATCAATATCTGAGGTTAAACGATGTAGAGAAGAGGGGAGTGTAAGTTGTAGACTCATTCCACCGCCGATATAACTTCCTTCAATAGGAGATGAGGCCAAAGACCAAAAAGTATCACGAACGATACCATCACCAATAGTATGAAAATTTTGAACCATGTTTTTCATTAAAATAAGAAGTGATTTATAAATCTTTGGTTCTGTTGTTACTATTTAGTAGTTTTTGGTGGAAAGATTTATAAAGAAAGAGGGGTTTTGAAGAGGTATGACATTGGATGATATAACGGCAGAGTTACTTGATCAACTTCAGACCGGTTCTTTTCATGATAAAATTCAGGCTATACAAGTATTAGGAACACTCAAGAGCAGAACGATTCAGCCAAGTTTACTTAAAGTTCTTGCACAGAATGATGCGATGGCAGAGTATGCTATCAAGTCGTTAGCGTATTTGGGAGATAGTCGTTCTTTTTTTCCATTGATGAATATATTTAAAGCAACAGAAGATCCGACCACAAGGCAGCGAATTCTGCAATATTTTTATTGGACGCAGGATCCACGAGCAACAGAAGCTCTTGAAGAGTATACGGCAAAACCGGAAAATCCTTTTGTCGAGATCGCAGCGACGGCTTTAGAACAGTGTAAAGATAATCCTAATTTTGCATATACGTTTTTAGGTTCAGATGAGCACTATGAGGCGGCACGACAAAATGGGCGGATTCTTGTGACCAATGGAGAATTAACAACATATGAACCGTTATTTGAAGAAAATAATCGGGGGTTTGAAGTACAACGACCGCAAACGTATGTTATAACGACTGCCGGATATAAAATGTATGTGGGGGGGATTCTGAATGAACATGTGCAAGTGGCGCAAGGGGAAGATGTGGTTGCGGCAGGGGAAGTAGAATTAGAAAAATGCGGAGAGACATGGGAAGTAAAGTATATTAATAATCGTTCAACGGGATATTATCCTGCAGCAAGTTCGTTTGTATGGGTCAAACATTTTTTTGAGAAGCAAAGTGACGTACGATTTGTAAAAACACAGTTTGATGAAGTGTTTCCCACAAGAGGATTTAATGATCCAGATTTATTATCATTGTTTCCGTTTGGGGAGAATTATAAGAAGCCATAAAGTGTGCAAGTACTTTTTTAAAAAATCTGTTAAATATGATTAGATATAATGTTTCTGCCGAATAGCATGACGTTTTTTGATTTCTAATTCAATATAGGCGATGATTTCTGTTTTAGAAATAGGAAAATGGTCTGGAGAGGAGAGTTGAGCTAATATTTTCATGTCTCCAGATACTTCGCCTTTTAGATATTTAATAAATAAAGCACGCAAACGATGATGTCCACCTTTAATCATAATATATGACCCAGGATATCGTTTATTTTCACCTGGGCCGTGAACACGAAATACGCGGATGTTATCAGCTTCTTCTATAGCGATATTATCACGTATTTCCACATCAATATTGATCCGCGTGAGTTCTTCCATTGACCTTTTCTCCTGAAACATAGATTGAAAATCAGAATAGGGATGAAAGCTAATCAGAGTGGTGAAAGGACAGAGTTCTTTAAGCATGATTTCGCAAAAGAAGTTGGAGTGATAATCAGGTGGAAGATAGGACGGCCGATATTTATAGGTTTCGTGAAACTCAGGATGATAGCAAAAAGAGGTATGAGTATTTCCGGGAGGTAGAATAATCTTGTGAAGAAGTTCTGTACGCCAATTTTCAATATGTTTGATAATGAGATCGAGGCGAGGGTTTATCATCTTTAATTCTTTTTCTTTTTCAAGAAAAGAGAGATCAATTTTGTTATGCTGTATCTCTTGCAGCAATTGCATCATATTCTCTATTTCAAACAATAATTTTCCAGTTAAAGGATCATGAGGAGCTTCGACAACGAGTATTTGGAGTAACTTTAAGAGATTATTTATTTTTACTTTTTCATCTATTATGAAGAGAAGACGATCTTTAGTGGTATTTAGTTTATTTTCGCTTAATTTTTGTTCCAGATCTTTCATTCCATCGATGATAAAATCAACAAGACTTGAGCGCTCTATTTTAAGAATATCTTTATCACTTAATGGACTTATTTTCATTTTTTTTGAAATTAAGAGGGAGGAAGTTATAAATATATCTTCTGTTCTGTGTATCTATGCTTCAAACTTGCCCTGAATGTCAAAAACCACTCCATATTGGCCAACATAGCTTTGCAGATGGTTTATTTGAGACGTGGTACTGTAAAGATTGTGGGTTTCGTAAAGAGATGCCGGTGAAAGAGAAGTTGAAATAAGAGACTGCGGAAATAGTGATTAAATAATCATTAATATATTATCTTTTATCCCATCATGCCCTTCGGCAATTTCCCGCCCATTTTTTTCATTATATTTGAAACGTCTTTCTCGCTTTTAAACATCTGCATCACAAACTTTTAAAAAAGTCAAGTCACTAGCGTTCGTGACTTTCCTATCGGAAAGTTTGATCAAAACAAGGTCTGAGGACAAAGATTCTTTTATCCCATCATGCCTTTGGGCAACTTTCCGCCCATCTTTTTCATTATATTTGAAACGTCTTTCTCGCGTTTAAACATCTGCATCACAAACTTTTAATAAAAGTCAAGTCACTAGCGTTCGTGACTTTCCTATCGGAAAGTTTGATCAAAACAAGGCCTGAGGACAAATTCTCTTATCCCATCATGCCTTTGGGCAACTTTCCACCCATCTTTTTCATCATGTTGGAGACGTCTTTTTCGCTTTTAAACATTTTCATCATTTTTTGGGATTGGCGGTATTGTTTGAGTAATTCGCGGATTTCAGATGCGGATAGGCCTGAGCCTTTGGCGATTCTGTCGATGCGCTCTGCGGAGAGGAGTTCGGGGTCTTCTAATTCGTCTTTGGTCATGGAGTCCATGGCATAGCGCCATTTTTCGATTTTGCCTTCTTGGACTTGAAGCACGTCTTTGGGTAGTTTTAATTTGCCCATACCAGGAATCATTTCCATTAAACTGCCAAACGAACCCATTTTTTTCATGGTTTTCATTTGTTCATATAAGTCGATTAGATTGAAGTCGCCTTTGAGGAATTTTTCACTCATTTCTTTGGCGTCGTCTTCGGAGACGACTTCGCGAGCTTTTTCTAAGAGTGATTCTAAGTCGCCCATGCCTAATAATCTGCCGACGAAACGCTGCGGATGGAATGGTTCGAGGTCGTCTATTTTTTCACCGACACCAATGAAAATGATAGGGGACTGGGTGACGGAACAGGCAGAAAGTGCGCCACCACCTTTGGCGGTTCCTTCTAATTTTGTGACGATGACGCCGGTAACGTTACAGGTGTCGTGGAAGGCTTGAGCTTGGGATTGTGCGGCTTGGCCGATGTCACCTGAGATGACTAATAAACGTTGATCTGGTTGGACGAGTTTGTTGAGGTTGTTTAATTCTTGGATTAATTCTTCTGATAAAGCGTCTCTACCGGCGGTGTCGACGATTACAACATCATACTCAGCGAGTTTGGATTGGAATGAGGAATATATTTTGGAGGGATTTTTTTCGGATTTATTGCCGAAGAAATCAACACCAACTTGTTTGGCTAATTGTTCGAGTTGGTCATAGGCAGCGGGACGCCAAGTATCTGTCTGCATGACGGCGATTTTAAGTCCGCGTTTTTTGTAGTATTTAGCTAATTTTCCGGCCGTGGTGGTTTTTCCGGAACCAAATAGACCAACGAGCATGATTTGGGTTGGTTTTTTTGTGATTTGGATTTCATGTGATTCTTTGCCAAGGAAATTAGTTAATTCTTCGTAGACGATTTTGATGATCTGTTCGCGTTTGGTGACACCAGGCGGAGGGGTGTCTTTTGCGCGGTCTTTTATTTTATTGCTTAATGAGAAGACTAATTGGACGTTGGTGTCAGATTGGAGAAGGGCGCGTTGGATGTCTTTGACTAATTCATTGATGAGTTTATCATCTACGAACATTGCGCCTGTGATTTTACTTAAAGTACTTTTGAGGGAATCGCCGAGTTTTTCTAAGACCATTGGGGGTTTAAAAAGAAGAGGGTATTATAAAGATTGTGGAGGGGAATTGAGATTAAGAAAAATTACTTTTTGGACACAGTTTTCATGGCTGCTTTGAACTCATCGGCAATTTTTGTGTTTAATTTTTCACCACAATACCCATATTCATCCATAACCACTTGAATTCCAAGATATTCACCATGTGCAAAAATGGCACTCATCACTATTTCTAAAGAGCTATGTCCTCTTTCTTTGTAATATTTTACCCACGTTGGGCGCAGAGTGTCTGGAAAATTTGGTCTTCCAGGGGGATCTATTTTTGCTCCGGCAAAACGAGGTTTTGATTTTGCTTTTTTAGGAGAGATATTTTTTCCAAAATAGGGTCGAAGTTCAGATTTTAATTGTTTGATTTGAACATCAAAATTAAGAACGTATTCAATGCCTTCACGTGGTTTGAATTCAGTTGTGATTTCCGTTCCACTATATCTTAACTCTTTGAGTGTGTCATTACAAATATTTAGAAATTTGTCTACAGATTTTTTGGTATCTTGTTCATGCCAATATATTCCATAATCTATGGATCTTGCGAGAATTGCATCTACCAATTCGGGGAGATTTTTGTCTTTGGTTGGAACGCTCCACGTCTGTGAAAGATAATCTACAATGCAATTGCGTTCGTGAATAGGATCTATTTTTGTTGGTTTGCCGCGATATTCTAACATTTATTCGCTAAAACAACGCGTATTTATAAATGTTTCTACTAATAAGTGAGAAATTTTAAATTTAAAGGAATACAAAGTGAATTGAAAAGCAAAAGGTTTTTACCTCTACATTTTTTGATATATTTTGTTTTTTTTATATTTGTAGGGGTAAGAATTGAGAAGATGTATTCTGCTTACACTTTGAAATTCATTCGTTTGAAGATGACTTCTGCTTGTTTGGCTTGATGGATGGCGTCTTCTAATGCGTTATGGGCGGGATTACGGGTGTCAGGAACATTTAAATCGCTAAGTGAGGCTTCAATGTTTTTTTCGAGGCCTTTGTAGAGCATATCGAGGTTGATTGCTTTGTAGCCAAAGGGACTCTCGCTGTTGCTATATGTGCCAAAGTACCATTGCAAGAACATGCCATCAAATGGTTGGATGTCGGTTACAAGCCAAGGTTCTTTGTGTTGCGAGTGATGACGGATCCAAGTTGAAAATTCAGCGATGGCTTTTTGAGGAGGGGTGCCGACTTGGTGTAATAAATCGAGGACATCTTTAGGACAAAAAGAATCGTCATAAGGATCAAAGTTTGGATTTTGAATGTAGGGTTTGAGGCAGTGTAAACCAAGACTGCCGACTTTCATGGAGATAACGTCGTAATCATCAGAGATTGGTTGCAATTCGCGATAGAATGTTTGTTCTGTTTCACCGATGATGCAGGCGCCAAGAGAAAGCATGCTATATCTGCCAGGAACGGGACCTGAGGCTTCGATATCAACGGAGATGTAGAGTGGTTGGGGAGGAACTTTTTTCATTGGTGTTTAAAGAGAAGAATGTATTCTCTTTTTAACTTTTCCTTTTTGCTTTTTGTTCGAAATACAAAGATGCTTTGCCTAAGAGATAGGTGAGGTAGATACTTGGTATGCCAACGATTGTTCGTTGTTTTGTTTGGGTTGGGATATATCCGCTGATAAGACCGTGTAATGAACCGGCTTGGTCGACTATTGGGCCGCCACTATAGCCTTGTTCAACGTGGCCTTGGGCTTGAAAAGAATTTAAGATTGGGTATGAACTGCAGGAGGAGATGTGAGGCGAAGTTGTGGTTGTTATTTTGGCTGTGCGTTGTTGCAAAGTTGGTTTCATTCCATAGAGAGTTAGTAGTTCATCGATTTGTACGGGGCGATTGGAGAGGTTGTAGGTGAGAGGGGTTGTGAAATTGGGAATCATGGCTTTACATAACGCAAGATCGTGATTTTTATCGACGAGTAAGAAACTGGTGTCGAGAGGGAAATAATTGTTGTTTTGGTCGATAATAAGATAAGGAAGATTACTATTCATGAAATCTAGCTGGTTCTTTTTATTTATTTTTAGTTTTGTATCGGAGAGAAATTTGGGAAGTGATTCTTCCAGAGTATGATAGGAAGTGAGAAAAAAACCGTCAGAAGTTGCTAGAATGCCGCTGCCACTGCCCTGTGGGGTAATGAGAAGAATGGTGTTTTGTTGCAACGTTTGTCGTGATATTTCAGGGTTTATTTCTTGTGTGGCAAGAGACATTAATGCATTTGCATACTGAGTATATGTATTACGTTTCTGTATTGGGGATATATCAGATCGACCAATGATTGTGTCAAGATAGGATTGGGTGAGTGTGAATCCAGGGATTGGTTGCATGAGGTGGTTAGAATGAGCGCTATTTATAAAATTATCTCTCAATAGTGATAACTACGTTGTAGGTGTCTTATTTGATTACGCAACTCTTAAGAAGAGGAAATTATACTTTGTTTCCATGAAAGAATTAGTTGTATTGTCAGAAGAAGATATTATTTATTGTTATGAGGAATGTATTGGTGTTAAGCTATATACTCGTCTGCCAACGAGGTTGAAAGAAGCAGATGAATTAGCATTATTAAAGCATTACAAGAAGAATGGAGGGTATGACCCCAGTGAGAGAAGAGTTGCAGTCTATCTTCCTAATATTCGCACTCTACGAGAATATAAAGTAACATTATTTCATGAATTTGCGCATGTGATTGATGATTTATTGTTTGATGAACGTTACACGGAAAAACAAATTGAAAAAATTGCTCAAGCCACTTACCAAACGAACAGGTCGTTATTTGAGTTTATCAAAGAGATGTATCAATTGAAGGATACGAAGTTTGAAGAAGTGAGAGGGAAAAAATAAAGAAAAACGAGCCTGTCCGGATTCGAAATCTCCAACAGTTTTGCTGTTTCCGGAGCTTGCGGGTATCTTCTGATTTACATCAGCCGAAGCCCACCGTCCTATTTGCCTTTCCTGATGAATCCAGGCTAGACTACAGGCCCATTCTGAGTAAGAAATTTATAGGGTTATTTATTAATGCTTTGTTTGAAAAATGAATTACGAGGATTAAGATTATTTATTCCAAAAATGTCAATGCTAACATGAGAAGCATGCCGATAACTAACGCGATAAAATGCCAGAAAGATTCTTGGGCAGTGCAGTCTTTATGCAATTCAGGTATAAGATTAGAGCCGGCAATGTAGAGAAAGCCGCCGGCGGTGAAGGGGAGGATGAGGTTGAGGAAAAAAGGAGATTTACTAGCGAAAAAGAGGCCGACAATTGCACCAAGAATTGCAACAAACGCGGAGAGGAAGTTGAGGAAAAGGGCTTTTTTAGTGCTGAAGCCGGAATAAATGAGCACGCCAAAGTCGGCGAATTCTTGAGGGAGTTCGTGAATGACTACGGCAAGAGTTGTGGCGATACCGGTAGGAATACTGATAAGATAGCTGCCGGCGATAACTAAACCGTCCATAAAGTTATGCAAGCCGTCACCGCAGAGGTTGAGCCAGGCGATGTTTTCTTTAGTTGTGGTTTGTTTTGAGTTGTGTTCGAGATGAGTAGTATGATGGGTATGTTTTTTATTCTGTAAGAAGTGGCCGTGGCAGTGATGCCAGTGGATGACTTTTTCAAGTATGAAAAATGTGAGGATACCTAAAAGGATGAGTGTGCCAATGAAAAGGGTGTAGCTTTGTTCTTCTACAATTTCAGGTAAAAGGTGGAAAAAAACGCTGCCAAATAGAGTTCCCGCGGAGAGGCTGACGAGGAACAGGAGGATTTTTTTTTGACGTAAAATGTTTAATGAGAAGGAAAA
>Ga0209541_10005404_pt1 | contig 22296 bp, 24 predicted proteins | sample RifCSPlowO2_01_FD_184027 | JGI IMG/M metagenome (GOLD analysis project Ga0209541, IMG submission 184027) | Groundwater microbial communities from Rifle, Colorado - Rifle CSP2_plank lowO2_0.1 (SPAdes) (version 2) | ecosystem: Environmental > Aquatic > Deep subsurface > Groundwater | place...
ACGCCTATGACGCGGCGAAGATAATGGCGAAGGCCTTGGCAGTGGTGGGGGACGACGCCTCCAAACTCAGGGACTACCTCTACGCCATGCCGCCCTATAAGGGCATGTCGGGAGAGGTCAGCTTTGACCGGAATGGCGACCTCAAGGGAGCCAGGTACTCGGTGCTGCAGGTCAAGAACGCCAAGTTCGAGAAAGTGTATTAAGAGCGGCCGGCGGCTGAAAGGCCCCGGTTCTTTTTTCTTTTATTTTTTCGGGCTAGCCGGCCGGCTGGAGTGGGTGAAAAAAGAAAAAAAGCCGGGGTGGCTTAGTCTTTTGCCATGCCCCAGAGTGCTTTGACTGCCACGACCAAGGCTGCTGGTGCTGCCATGGTGGCTATGCCGCCGAGAATGCCCGCCAAGTACATTCCAATCATGGGAATGGCCTGGGTTCCAGCCGTGTTGGCTGCCAGCAAGGCAACCGTGGCCAGTAAGAAGTTGTGGGTCTCGTGGGCCGTGACGTTCAGGAATCCAACGACTAACCCGATTACGACCAGGATTAGCCCGACTTGGGGGATTGCGTTGGGCATGAACCCGTTCACCAAGGCGACTAATATGCCCAAGAGGAACAGGTACTGGCCCATCTTGCTCATTTCCATCTTGTTTCGACCTCCAAACAAAGTTAAAAGTAGGAATTGATGGGCTTAAGAGGTATTTAAGGATAAGGTTTTCAACGAATGGAATTACGGCGGAAGACGAAGTAAACGGTTATTCGGGGTAGTATTTGATGTCGTAGAGCTTGTAGTAAATGAAGTGGCTGTAGTCGGCCAGGGTGTCGCCTGCAACCGTCAACACCTCGCGTTGGATGGCCTTGAACTCGTCATAGCTTTGGACCAGCATCTCGACTTCGAAGTCATAGTAGCCGATGGCGTCGTTCCAGAAGACGATGTGGGGGCAGATGCGCGCGTATTCGAGGAGGCTCGCGTACTTGGAGCGGTTTTTGAGGCGAAGGTGCAGCTTGTACATTAAGTAACCCAGCTTGGAGGAATTGAGTTGGGCGCGGTAGGCGAGGATGATGCCCGAGGCCTCCATCTTCTTCAAGGAGTAGCGCACGACGACGGGAGAGAGGGAAATCCGTTGCGCGATGGAAACGATGGGTTCCCGGGCATTGCTTGAAACAAAGGCGAGCACCTTTTTGTCCGAATTGGAGAGCTCCACGTTCGAAAAGGCCTGGCCCATGGCCTGGAAGGGCCGGTCGCGCACTTCATGGGGCAGGATGCAGGCGCAGGCAAAGGTGGTCAAGCCATTGTACACGCAGACCACCGTGTTCTGGATGTGTTCCTGGAACATGGAGAGGAACTTTATCCAGAAGTCCCTGAACTCGTAGGTGTTCTTCACCCAGACCAGGAAGCCGAAGTCGAATTCGCCGTCGATGTTGCCGCTCCACCAGACATGCTTGTGGCCGGAAATGAAGTCGAAGACCTCCTGCCGCTTGGCCTCGTCGAGGATGCTGAACTTCAAGTACACCCGGAAGGTCTGGAAGCCCAGCTTCGGCGAGTCCACGACCGCGTAAAACCGGTCGATGAAACCGTTCTCCAAGAGCTTGCCGATGCGGTAGTTGACCACGTTTTTGTTCACGCGCAGCTTCTTCCCGATGGCCGCATTCGACTGCCTGCAATTGCAGTCCAGCTCGTACAGGATTTTGCAGTCGAGCTCGTCCAAGCCCTTGGCGGCAAATGCAGACTTATCCCAAAAATGCATTTTAGGTCAAAATAAGTATTTAAAGCAACAATTTATATATTTGACTAAAAAATGGCCACATATTCTTATTAAGTGGGTAGACCGAAGGTATGTTAGGTCCCCCACGGGGACCGGGAAGGGGTTGGATGAAGGTTTCCATTGTTCTATGGGTCGCCGTACTGCTCGCATTGGCTGGGTGCGTCCAAGGGACGCAAGGCACGCAGGGCACCCAAGGCGGCTCCCAGGCCCAGCCGGGTGGGGCGGCAGACGCGAGCGGTGAAATCGTCCTCGGGTTTGCGGACGCCCTGACTGGCGACGCGGCCACCTACGGCGCGGTCTCCAGGAACGCCATCGAGATGGCCGTGGACGAAATCAACACCGAAGGCGGCATCAACGGGAAAAGGTTGCGCGTCATCTATGAAGACAACAAGTGCAATGGCAAGGACGCTGCAACCGTTGCGCAAAAACTGGTTAACGTCGACAAGGTCAAGGTCATCGTGGGATGGAGCTGCAGCGGCGCGGTGCTGGGCGCGGCGCCCGTGACCGAGAAAGCTAGGGTCATCATCCTGGACGGCTACGCCAGCAACCCCGACATCACCTATGCCGGCGACTACGTTTTCCGCACGAGCTACTCGGACACCCTCAGCGGCGAGGTGCTCGCGAAAGCCATGCAAGGGTTCTCGCGCGTGGCCGCGCTGGCCGAAGCGACGCCGTATGCGGAAGGCGTGGTGAAAGCCTTCAAGGCGAAGTTCGGCAAACCCCTGACCGCCGAGGAGACCTATTTGCAGGAGTCCCGGGACATGCGCACGCAAATCACGAAGCTCGCGGCCACGAACCCCGAGGCCATCGTGGTGAGCCCGCAGTCGGCCATAACCGGCGGGATTGCCGTAAAGCAGTTGCGGGAGCTGGGCTTCAAGGGAGCCATCTACTCGAGCATCGTCATCGGCGGCCCGGAGTTCCTCGCGCAGGCCGGCGCGGCTGCCGAAGGCGTGCTGTTCCAGGCCGACCCCGAGGCAGTTGAGTCCACTGAAAAAACACGGGTATTTTCCGATTACCGGAAAAGACATGGAGACGAACCCGGCTACCCCTATGCCCTTGCCAGCAACTGGGACGCGATGATGATTCTCGCGGAAGGGTTGCGGAAGGTCGGCTACGACGCTGACAGGCTGCGTGATTACCTGTATTCGGTCAAGGCCTACGACGGCATCCTGGGCCGCATCGGGTTCGATGAGAACGGGGATGTAACCGGCTTGAACAGCCAGGTGAAGGTCTGGCAGAACGGGAAGACCGTGCCGGCCGAGGAATAGACCGGTGAAGGGCGGGGTAAGGTTAATTAACCCCGTCTCCCCTCTTTATTTCGAATTCCTGGTTAGGGGGTAACGGGTTTTGTGGAGTGAGTTTTTCGCGGTGCTGCCGCAGTTGCTGATGAACGGCTTGATAGCCGGCGGCATCTACTCGCTCATCGCCATCGGCTACACCATGATTTACGGCATATTGCGGTTCATCAACTTCGCGTACGGCGAAATCGCGATGGTCGGAGCCTACGCGGCTTACACGGCCATCGTGTGGCTGCACTGGCCGCTGTGGGCCGGGGTCCTGGCCGCCCTCGCGGTGTGCTCGTTGCTTGGCGTGGCCATCGACTTCGTGGCCTACAAGCCCCTGCGAAAGGCCAACCGGTTGTCCTCGCTCATCACGGCCATCGCGGTCAGCCTCCTCCTCCAAAACCTCGTCGCCTTGTTCTATGGCAACGAAATCAAGACCTTTCGGGAGGGGCCGGTCGAGCAGGGCATGAACTTCTTCGGCGCGTTCATCACACCCACCCAGGTAACCATCATCGCCACCGCGTTCCTCCTCATGGCCGGACTCTACTGGTTCGTCGCGAAAACAAAACTCGGCAAGGCCATCCGGGCAACTGCCGACGACATGGAACTCGCGAAAGTCGTCGGCATCGACTCCGAAAAAGTGATTCGCACCACGTTTGCCCTGGGCTCGGGCCTCGCAGCCGCGGCCGGGGTGTTGATTGCCTTGGAGCAAAACATCGAGCCCACCATGGGCGTGATGCCGGGAATCAAGGCCTTCACCGCGGCAGTCGTTGGAGGGATTGGCAGCATCCAGGGAGCCATGCTGGGCGGCATGCTGATCGGCTTGGTGGAAAACATCGGCATCTGGTTCCTGCCCAGCGGCTACAAGGACGCGATTGCCTTCGTGGTGCTGATTTTCTTCCTGATGTTCAAGCCCAAGGGCCTGCTCGGCGGAAAACTGGAGGAGGACGTCCGCAAATGATCGACCTGCTCGGCATGTGGCCTTACTTCCTGCACCTCCTCATCTACATCGGCATCTACGCCATCCTCGGCATGAGCCTCAACCTCATCACGGGCTACACGGGGCTGCTGAACCTTGGCCACGCGGCCTTCTGGGGCATTGGAGCCTATACCAGCGTCCTCCTGGTCTTGGCGGGAATTCCCTGGCTCCTGGCCCTGGTGGCCTCGGCCGTACTGGCCGGCCTAGCCGGGCTGTTGATTGGCTTTCCCTCGCTGAACCTCCGCGGCGACTACTTCGCGGTCGCAACCCTTGGCTTCGGCGAAATCATTCGAAGCATCCTCATCAACTGGAGCGAGGTCACGAGGGGCCCGCTCGGCATCCCCGGCATTCCGAGGCCGGAAGTGATGGGGTTCGTGTTTGAATCCAACGAGGCCTTCCTCGCCCTGGTCCTGGCGCTCGCGTTCCTGACCTATGTCTTCCTGCGGCGGCTCACGCGCTCGAGCTTTGGAAGGGTGCTGCGCGCCATCCGCGAAGACGAAATCGCGGCACAGGCGCTGGGCAAGGACGTGAACAAGTACAAGCTCACGGCCATGGGCATCGGCGCGGGTTTCGCGGGAATCGCGGGCGGCTTGTTCGCGCACTACATCACCTTCATCGACCCGACCTCCTTTGTCTTGAACGAGTCCGTGCTGATGCTGTTGATCGTCGTGTTGGGCGGCATGGGCAGCCTCGAGGGCTCGCTGGTGGGGGCTGTTGCCCTCGTGTTGTTGCCTGAACCGCTCCGGCTCATCGGCGCGAACTCGGACATCACGTGGCTGAAGACGGGTTTCGCGCAGGTGCGGATGGCGGTCTATGCCCTGGTGCTGTTGCTGGTCATCATCCGGTTGCCGCAGGGCCTGCTGGGCGAGGGGAGGAACCGCAAATGAAGGAGGCCATGCTGAATGTCAGGGGTATCTCCAAGGACTTCGGCGGCTTGAAGGCCTTGAACAACGTGTCCTTCGAGGTCGGCGAACGGGAAGTCGTGGGCTTGATTGGCCCGAACGGCTCGGGAAAGACCACCCTCTTCGAAATCATCAACGGGTTTTACCTGCCGAGCCACGGCAGCGTGGAGTGCTGCGGGCAACGCATCACGGGCTTGTTGCCGCATGAGATTGCCCGGAGAGGCATTGGCCGGACCTTCCAGATTGTCCGGTTGTTCCCCAAGCTCACCGTCCTCGAAAACCTGCTGGTCGCGGAACAGCACTTGAAGGGCGAGTTGCTGCTGCATGCCCTCCTCAAATTGAGGCATGTCGAGGCCGAAGACCGCGCCAACAAGGAGAAGGCATTGAAGCTACTGGAGCTCGTGGAACTCGGGCACAAGAAAAACGAGTTGGCGGAAAACCTGTCCTATGGCCAGCAGAAGCTGCTGGAGATTGCGCGGGCGCTGGCCTTGGAGCCGCGGATTTTGTTGTTGGACGAGCCGGATGCGGGCTTGAACCCGACTATTGCCAGGAAGGTGTTCAACGTCGTCAAGGAACTGAAGAAGGAAGGCAAAAGCGTTCTGATGATCGAGCACGACATGGAGACCGTGATGGGCTTGTGCGACCGCGTGGTGGTGCTGGACTTCGGCGAGAAAATCGCGGAAGGAACCCCCAAGGAAATCCAGGCCAACGAGAAGGTCTTGGAAGCCTACCTGGGGAAGGTGAAAAAATGAGCGCCGCCCTGAAAATCGAGAACCTGCACGCGGGGTACGGCAAGCTGCCCATCCTCAACGGCGTGAACCTCTCCGTGGAAGCCGAGAGCATTACGGCCCTGATTGGCCCCAATGGAGCCGGCAAGAGCACGGTGTTGAAGGCCGTGTTTGGCTTGACGGGCTGGCGCAAGGGCCGCATCAGCTTCGAAGGCGAGGAGCTCTCGCGGCTGCCCACCCATGAAATCATCCGGCACGGCGTGTGCTTCGTCCACCAGGGGCGGAACATCTTTCCCACCCTGTCCGTGCAGGAAAACCTCGAACTCGGGGCCTACATCCGGGCAAACGAGGCCTCCCTGGTCTCCGACCTGGAGCGGGTGTACGAGTTGTTCCCGGCACTCAAGAAAAAGAGGCTGGACACCGCGAAAAGCCTGTCAGGCGGGCAGCAACAGATGCTGGGCCTGGGCCGGGCGCTGATGCTGCACCCCAAGATGCTGTTGTTGGACGAGCCCTCGCTGGGCCTGGCGCCCAAGATTTTGCGGGAAATCTTCGAAAAAATCGGCTACATCAACGAGTTGGGCACCACCATTCTCCTCGTCGAGCAAAACGTGCAAGAGGCCCTGGAGTACAGCGACAAGGTGTTCATCCTCCGTGAGGGAAGAGTCGAGTTCGAAGGCACGCCCAAGGAAGTGCTGGCCAGCGACGTACTGAAGAAGGCGTACCTGGGTCGCTGAACTACTTCTTGTCCTTCTTCTTGTCAGCGAACAACTGGAGGGCTTCCAGGACCTCCACCGGCACGGCCAGGATGACGGTGTTGGAGGCGGTTGGCCCCAGGCCGTCAATGGTTTGAAGCGTTCTCAACTGCATGGCGCCCTTGCTCGTGGCCATGATTTCCGCGGCCTGCGCGAGGTTGACGGCGGCCAGCTTGTCTCCCTCTGCCTTGATGATGGTGGCGCGCTTCTCCCGCTCGGAGCTGGCCTGCCGGGACATGAGCCGCTTTAGGTCTTCCGGCATGTCGATGTCCTGCAGCTTGATGGACGTTACTTCAATTCCCCAGTTCAGCGTCTCCCGTTCCACGATTTTCTCTATTTCTTCCCCGATTTTCGTGCGCTCCGCCAGAATCTCGTCCAAGGTCATGCCGCCGATGACGTCCCGCAACGCGGTCTGCGCGTACTGGGAGACGGCATAGGCATAGTCCTGGACTTTTAGGATGGCCTTGGAAGCATCGGCTACCTTGAAGTAGACCACGCCGTTGATGGAGACCGGCACGTTGTCCTTGGTGATGGCCTGCTGCTTGGGGATGTCAATGGTTATCACGCGCATGTCCACCACTTTCACCCACTCAATGAGGGGGATGACGAGGTTGAGGCCCGGGTTTAGGGTGCCCGCAAAGCGGCCCAAGCGGAACTTGATGCCGGTCTCGTACTGCTGGATGACCTTGATGGCCATGAAGAACAAGACCAGGAACAGGCCAGTGACCGGGATGAAGCCGCCCACGAAGTACAAGCCGCTGAACAACAGCAACAACAGGAGGGCCAACACGAGGACGGCCAGGTACTCTAACAACATGGAAATCCATTGAATGGGGGTTCAATAAGAATAAAAGGCTATTCGCGGGTTGTGTGGTTTGAATGAACCGAGGACTCGTGGCCCAGCTGGTCTTGCTGTTCCTGGCCACGCAGGCCCTCGGCTTGTTCACGGCGGACTACCTCGTCCGCGAAGGCGTGCGCGCGACCCTCGTCACGGACAACCCCGAGGACGTGGAAAACAGCCTCGGCTTGTTCGCCTACATCCTGGGCTTCACCGCGGTCCTGCTCGTGCTCATCAAGTTCCTCAAAGACCAGTGGCTGTACTGGGTCTTCAAGTGCCTGGAAACCGCGGCCGTCTTCTTCGCCTCCCTCCTGGTCTTCAACGCGTTCACGGACAGCCTGCTCATCCTCCTGGCCGCGGCCGCCCTCGTGGTCGCACGGCTCTTCTTCACGGCCAACCTCTGGCTGCGCAACCTGGCCACGGTGTTGTCCACGGCTGGCGCTGGCGCGCTCATCGGGGTATCGCTTGGCGTGTGGCCGGTCGCGGTATTGCTGGGCCTGTTATGCGTCTACGACTACGTGGCGGTGTTCAAGACCAAGCACATGGTGACCCTTGCGAAATCGGTTGCCTCGAAAAACCTTTCCTTCACCTACGCCTTGCCCACCAAGGAACACGTCTTCGAGTTGGGGGCAGGAGACATGGTGATGCCGTTGACGTTTGCGGCCAGCGCGTTGGCGGCCGCGAAGACCGCGCACGCCTTCCCCCTCTACTGGGTGCCATCGGCCGCCGTCCTGGTGGCTTCCCTGGCCGGGTTGCTGGCCACGCTCCTCTACGCCTCGAAGCGCGCCGGAAAACCCCTGCCCGCGCTGCCCCTCCAAGGCGCGCTCATGCTCGCGGCATGGGGCGCGACGAAGCTGGCGGGATTCTAAGACCGCTTGCGCACGTCGAAGGCGTCGGCGAGCGCCAGGGGGATGATTACCATATAGTCGGGGGCCGCGGGCCGGCGGCCGGGCCGCCCCCTCATGATCCAGCGCCAAACGGCTTCCAGGTAGGCTTCTTGGGCTTGGGCCACGGCCTGCTCCAGGTGGACGGGCACTGTGGTTTTTCGCTCTACCCATTCCGGTTTCCACCGGATGCCCGGCGGCAAAAGAGGGGCTTCAGCCAAGGCCCTGCCCATGATGGCGGCCTGCCGGCGGATTTCCACGGAGTCGGTGAGGCCGGAGAACAACTGTTTTTTCGAGAAGGGGCCGGCGCGCACCAGGCCGGGCAATCGCCCTCCCAATATTTTTCGGGCCATGGCTTCGTTGGCGCTGGTGGCAAACGACCGGATGCCCTGGAAGAGCCGGTAGAGTTCGGCCTCGATTTCCCGCGGCTCTTCCCTCCCAGGCAGGCTGAAGAGGGCGCGGAAGGCGACCGCGGTGGGCGGCCAGACCCTCGACGGCCGCTTTTCCTCCGGCGGCGGAGGGGAGCGCGGCAGGTTTTGGAAGACTTGTCGGCGGGCTTTTCCTCTTCGAGCGCGGCGTCCCGGCATGTGCATTTCACCTCAGTGGAACCCCAACAATCCCTTGGCTGCTTCGAAGGCGGCGAAGCCGAACAACGAGTAGAGGACGTAGCGGATGGTCTTGCCGCCCCAGGCCGCGGCGAAGAACTTGACGGGGTTGAACTTGATTAAACCGGCTGCCATGCCGATGACGTCGAAGGGGAAGGGGATTATCGCGATGAGGAAGATGAAGGGCATGCCGCGTTGCTCGATTTTTTTCGCGACCGCGTCGACTTTCCGGATGTCAATTTCCTTGACGGCTTCCACGGCCTTGCGGCCCATGGCGCCGGCGAGGTAAGCCGTCATCTCGCCGATGGCGGCGCCGGTGCCGGAGACGAAGCCGACGATGACGCGGTCGAGGAGGCTCTGGCTGGCCAGGCCGACCAGGGAGGGGTTTGCGCCGACCGCCACGACGATGACTTCCACGCCCAAGGGGAAGAGGATGGTGGCGTTGGCGGCAATCGAGATGACGAACAAGCCCAGCAAGCCATAGGTGCGGATGAATGTTGAGGGGTTGAATTCGGCTTCCTGCAAGGCGAAGAACAGCATGACCAAGAAGGCCAGCCCCAGCACGCCCAAGTAGAGCCACTGCGTTCGGGAAAGCTTCTTGCGCCGCATAAAAGCCCTTGGCCAACCGATTTAAGGCGTTCTGATTTATTAACCTATTTGTGGGCAAATAAGGTATGGAGTATAGCAGGATGCTGGAACGCGCGTACATGTCCTTGCCCAAGGAGAGCCTGACCAAGGAACGGTTCCAGATGCCGGCCGTGGACAGCATGATCCAGGGCAGCAAGACCCTGGTCCGCAACTTCGACCAGTTGTTGAAGGCCATGGAGCGGACCGAGGAACACGTGTGCAAGTTCCTGACCAAGGAATTCGGCACCGCGGTCTCGCCGGACAAGGGCAAGCTCGTGCTCAACGGAAAATTCGGCTTGATCCAGGTCACCCACGCCTTCGAGAGCTACTTGAAGCAGTACGTGTTGTGCCACGAGTGCGGCAAACCCGACACGCACATCATGGGCGAGCACGGCGTGAAAATGCTGAAGTGCCAGGCCTGCGGCGCCATGAGCCCGGTGCGGAAATTGTGAAACGAGGCGAATGGGTGTACGCCAAACTCCATCGGACCCCGAACTCGGTCGTGCTCGCATGCTGTGGCAAGGAGTGGGTGGGAAAGGTCTTGGAAGACGAGCGGCATTTTTTCGAGGTGAAGGCCTCCTTTTACCAGGGCCAGTTGGTGGACGAGGCGGGCCTGGAAAAGCTCTTGCTCGAGGCAGACAACATAAACTTGTTCGGCGATAAACCCGTGCGCGTGGCCCTCGCGAAAGGGTTTATTAAGGAAAGCGATGTAATTAGGGTGAAAGGGGTTCCCCACACGAATATCTTCAAGTTCAGGTGACTGTTTGAGCAAGAAAGAAGAAGTGGCGATGGAGCAGAAGCGGCAGGAAGAAATCCGGAAAATCCGGTTGCCAAAGAGGGATACCCTCGAACAATTCGGTTTGATCACGCAACTGGTGGGCGGCTTCCACATCAAAGCGCTCTGCGAGGACGGGCAGGAAAGGATTTGCCGCATCCCCGGCAAGATGAAGAAACGAATCTGGATGCGGTTGAACGACATCGTTATTTTGAAGCTATGGGACTTCCAACCCATCAAGGCCGACATCGTGTGGCGGTTCACGGAAGTCCAGGCCCACCACCTCAAGAACAAGGGCTACCTCCAGAAACTGCCCTACTGAGGCGGCCGCATGTGGTGGGCGATTTTATCGGTTGCGGCATCTTTTTGCTGGGCGCTGGCCAACGTCAACGACAAGTTTATCTTATCGCATTGGGTGAAGAAGCCCATCGTCAACGTGCTGGCCGTGGGCTTGACGAGCCTCCTGGCCAGCGTGGTCGTGTACTTCACGCAACCCCTTGGCGCGCTCACCTGGTTCCAGTTGGCGGTGGCGATAGTGGCGGGAACCGCGTACATTGCCACCAACCTCTTATACTTTGAAGCCGTCAAGCGCGAGGAAATCTCGCGCGTCGTGCCCGTGCTCTACCTATACCCTCTGTTCGTCGCGGGCCTGGCCGCCTTCTTTCTCGGCGAGGTTTTCCTGCCAGCCAAGTACGTCGGCGTTTTCCTCCTGGTGGCGGGTGCCATCCTGGTGGCCAAGAAAAAGAGGTTCCGCTTGAAGTCGAAGAAGGCAATCGCCTTCGCGGTGCTGGCCGCAATGGCTTCCGCCGTGGACGTGGTGTCCGTCAAGTACCTGCTGGGCTACGCCGACTACTGGACGGTGTTCTTCTACGCCAGCCTCGGGGGGCTGCCCCTCTTGTTGCCCTTGCTGGTATGGCACGGCCACAAGCTCGCACGCACGGTTAGGACGCGGGGCGCGAAAATCGTGGTGGGCCTGGGGGCCAGCAACGCCCTCAACACCCTGGCCACCCTCCTGTTCATTGCGGCCACCAGTTCAGGCTATGCCACGCTCACCAGCGCGCTGGGCTCGGTGCAGCCCCTCTTCACGCTGTTGCTGGGGGTGGGCCTGGCCAGGCTGTGGCCCGGCGCGATACGGGAAAACCTGGACCACAGCATCCTCCGCCAAAAGTTTTTGGCGGTGTGCCTCGTGATCGCGGGCGTGGTGCTGATTACGTAAAAGGGGTTAAATAGGGGTTTGGAGTAATTCTAGGTATGGCCGACGAGAAAATCAACGTCTACCGGTTTATCAAGGACGAGGACCTGCGGAAGACGTTCGCCAAGGTGTTCGACCAGAACACCATCATGGCGTGCCACAAGCTGTCCACGAAGGGCTTGTTTGACGTCGTCGAATACCTCATCAACGTGGGCAAGGAAGCCCACGTGTTCCGCGCCCGCGACTCGTCCGGGAACTTCCGCGCCGTGAAAATCTACAAGACGGAGACCAGCGACTTCAAGCACATGGACAAGTACCTGGTCGGGGACGAGCGGTTCAGGGACGTGCGCCGCGACAAGCGCGACATCGTGTTCGCGTGGACGCGCAAGGAACACAACAACCTGGACCTGATGGCAAAGGCCGGGGTCCGCGTGCCGCTGCCCTATGGCTTCCACGAAAACCTCCTGGTCATGGAGTTCATCGGCCGCGAGGGAGTTGCCGCGAAGACGCTGTTCGCGGGCGGGTGCAGGGATTACGAGAAGGCGTATGAAACCGTGGTGGACTGGATGGCGCGACTCTACTTCAAGGCCAACCTCATCCACGCGGACTTGAGCGAGTACAACGTCCTCGTCAACGTGGACGCGAGGGACCGGGAAGAACTGGTGCTCATCGACTGCGGCCAATCGGTTTTGGCCTCGCATCCCATGGCCCAGGAATTCTTCGAACGCGACGTCAGGAACGTGGCCAAGTACTTCCAGAAGCAGGGCGTGGACACTGACTATGCGAGGGCCTATGCGGCGGTCAAGGCGTTGAAGGCCAAGTATGCCGCTGCCGCGCCGGCGCGGGGCGGCAAGGGCAAAAAATAGGCTGTTTCTGCCAATGGCGGGCGTAAAAGGCCTGCATTGGCTGGGCGGGCGAACGTTCCCTTTATATATATTACACACTTTAACTTTAGCTGAAGAGAGGGGCATGGAATGCAAGTCGAGTATTTGAAGGTGCCCCAGGACCGCATCGCTGTTTTGATTGGTCCCAAGGGCCACACCAAGAAGGAAATCGAGCGTAAGTGCAAGGTCAAGCTCTCGGTGGACAGCGAGTCGGGGGAAGCCGAGATTTCGGCCAAGGAAGACGGCTTCGGGGCCCACAAGGCCGCGAGCGTCGTGAAGGCCTTGGCGCGGGGTTTCAGTCCCGGGCACGCGTTCCGCCTCTTCAGCGACGAGTATTACTTGGAGGTCATCGAGTTGCCGGATCTCCTCGGGAAGTCCTCAAAGGCCCAGCAGCAGAAAAAGGGAAGAGTGATTGGAGCGTCGGGGAGGGCCCGCGAGGAAATCGAGAAGCGCACGGGGGCCTCTGTCTCCGTGTACGGGAAGACCATTTGCATCATCGGCCGACAGGAAGAAGTCGAGCGCGCGCGCAACGCCGTCGAAATGCTGTTGGAGGGCGCAAACCACGAAACCGTGTTCGACCGCCTGAAGAAGGAAATGAGGGTCAGCAAATTCGAGTTATGATTGCAACGGGGAAACTGGAATGGCCAAAGAAGAAAAAAAGGGGAAAGCGGCGGACGAAGCCATCACCGAAGAGGAAGCAGTTGTCCCGCAGGCGGCGGCCAAGGCGGGGGCGGCACCCGACGCCAAGGCGGGCCTGACCGCGGAGGACCTGGCCAAGGAGTTCAAGGAGCACTCGGTGGCGGAGTTCTTCAAGAAAAACAAGCAGATGATCGGCTTCGTGGGAAAAATCAGGACGCTGACCACGATCGTCCACGAGTACGTGACCAATTCCCTGGATGCCTGCGAGGAAGCGCGGATTCTGCCGGACATCGAGGTGCAGTTGACGGAGTTGGGCAACGAGTTCTATGAGGTAACGGTGAAGGACAACGGCCCGGGGTTGACCAATGAGACCGTTGGAAAGGCCTTGGGCCAGCTCCTGGCGGGAACCAAGTTCCACCGGATGGTGCAGATGCGGGGCCAGCAGGGGATTGGAGCCAGCGGCTGCACGATGCTCTCGCAGACCACCACGGGCAAGGCCACGAAAGTCATCACCGGCACGGGCAATGGCAAGCCCCTGCAAGCCGAAATCATGATTGACCCCAAGAAAAACGAGCCCAAGGTCATGAACTTGAAGGAACTCGGCCGGGAGTTCAAGGGCACGGTCATCAAGGCCCAGTTCAAGGACGTCAAGTACATCAACTCCGAGCAGAGCCCCATGGAGTATCTTAGGAGGACGGCCATCTCGAACCCGCACGCGCGCATCAAGTTCATCGAGCCCTCGGGGCAGGTGACGATTTTCGAGCGCAGCCTGAAGTACATCCCGGAGCGGCCCGTGGAAGTCAAGCCCCACCCCAAGGGGGTCACGGTGGACGAACTGCTCACGCTCGCCAAGTACACGGAGGCAAGGAAGGTCGGGAGCTTTTTGAAGAACGAGTTCGACCGGATGGGCGACAAGTCGGTCGAGGAAATCGCGAAAAAGATTTCGTTTGACGTCAACAAGGACCCGCGGAAGCTGACGTGGGAGGAGTCCGAGGAAATCATCAAGCGCTTCAAGGAAATGGATTTCATTGCCCCGCGCACGGACGGCCTGCGCGCCATCGGCGAGGAACGCATCCGGAAGAGCCTGGAAAGCATTGTCCAGCCCGAGTTCATTTCGACGGTGACGCGGAAGCCCCAGGTGTATTCGGGGGGCTACGCGTTCCAGGTCGAGGTCGCGGTGGCGTATGGCGGGAACGCGGGCCGGATGGCCGTGCAGGAGGACGGGGCGGAGGTCCGGAAGATGGAAGTCATGCGGTTCGCGAACCGTGCGCCCTTGCTGTTTGACGGGGGCTCGTGTGCGACGACCAAGGCCATCGAGTCCCTGGACTGGAAGCGGTACGGCATCAAGGACATGGAGAACACGCCTTTGACGGTGTTCGTCAACCTGTTGTCGGTGCACATCCCCTATACTTCGGCGGGCAAGCAGGCCATTGCCGAGGAACCCGAGGTCGTGGAGGAAATCCGGCTGGCCCTCATGGAGTCGCTGCGGAAGACGGGCAGGTACATCATCACCAAGCGCAAGGAAGCCGAGAAGCAGTTGAAGCGCGAGATGTTCTTGAAGTACATCCCCGAGGTCGCGACCGCGTTGAGCCAGATAACCAGGGAAGACAAGAAGAACCTGGAAAAGAACCTGGAAAAACTGGTATTGGACAAGTTGAAGTTGGAGGAAGCCATCGAGGCCGAGAAGCTCAAGAAAGACCATGAAGCCATCGAAGCCGAAATCGAGGGGAGAACCGAGGTGGCGGAAGAAGAGCGCATCGAGGGCGGTGGCGGAATCAAGACCCGGAAGGCCCGGAAACCCGTGGCGGCCAGGAAGGCGGGGGAAAAGTAGGTGAACGCTTATGGCAGACAAGAATAAAGTGAAAGTCAGGGTCTCGGAAAGGGAAAAGGAGAAGCCCAAAGACATAGCCAAGAAAATCAAGGGCCTCGCGGAAGGCGTGGTCCAGGAGATAAAGAAGCACAAGGACCCCACCTTCATCACCATGCAGCGGGGCAAGGGCAACGTCGAATTCGATGAAGCACAGGGCTTCATCGTGTTGGGCGAGAAGAGCACGACCCGGAACTTCCTCAACATCGGGCACGCCCGGAAGTTCATGCAGACCATGATGGTGATGGCGAAGAGCCACAACTACTTGAACGAGAACAAGACGGCCTCCATCCGTGAGATTTACTACGAATTGAAGCACACCCTGGGAACGACCAAGGAAAACACCTTCGAAGAGCAAAGCGAGTCGGATGCCTGCATCGTTGACCTCGAACACGCGATTGACTCTATCCGGGAAAAGCTGAACCTGCACGCGAACCCCAAGGGCACGCTTTACGGGGACATCACGCTGAAGGACCGGATGCACAACAACGACACCTTCAACGCGGCCAAGCTGGGAAGGGGTGGCTGGAGCATCATGTCGCGCCTGGAACCCGACGAAATCGAGATTGTTTCCTGCAAGGCCGACTACGTGCTGGTCATCGAGACCGAGGCCATGTTCGAGCGGCTCATCGAGGAAGGCTTTGCCAAGAAGCACAAGGCCATCCTCATTGGAACAGGAGGACAGGCGGCGAGGGGGACGCGGAGGCTGGTGCACCGGCTGCACACCGAGGAAAAGCTGCCCGTGTATGTTTTCACCGATGGTGACCCTTACGGCTGGTACATTTACTCGGTCATCAAGCAGGGTTCCATGGCTTTGGCCGCGCACTCCGAGTTCCTGGCGTGCCCGAACGCGAAGTACATCGGCATGACGTTGGAGGACGTTGACGACTACAAGTTGCAGGACGTCACGGAAAAGATGAAGGACGGCGACATCAAGCGGGCCAAGGAAATGCTTGACTATCCCTGGTTCCAGAACAAGCCCTGGCAGAACGAGTTGAAGATGGCGCTGGACCGGAAGATCAGGATCGAACAGCAAGCCCTGGCGCATAGGTCGCTTGACTTCGTGGCCAAGGAATACCTGCCGAAAAAGATAAAGAACGAAGTGTTCCTCCCGTGATGCGGGGAATCACTTTTCCTTTTTCGCCGTCAACAGGGCCAGGGCCTCGTCGAGCTTGTCTTCGGCCAGCAACTCGAAGACCCTTCTCGCGTCGAAGGCCTTGTTGAAGTCCGTTTCTTCGAGGTTCTTCTCCAGCATGTCGAGGCCCATCTGGGCCAGGGACTTGCGGCTCTGCTGGAGTTCCCGCAGTTCGGCAATCTTTTTCTTGAAGTCCACGGAAACGAAGTCCTTGTCGAGCGAGAAAATGGCCTTGCCCTCGTACTTCTTCTCGAGCTCGGAGAGTGGGATGTCGGCCTGTGAATGGCCCTTGGCCAGGGAGCCGACGAGCTTGAGTCGGATCATCGGAGGCATGCCGTTTCCGTTGGTGGCCAGGTCGGCTTGGATGAGCTGCTCGGCCTTCTCCGCCACCTGCTGGGGCAGGACCGCGTTAAACCGCTCCTTATGGTAGAATAAACGCCTTTGGCGGGGGAGTTCCACGAATTCCAGTTTCTTTGTCCGGGTGTCATAGAAGTGAATGCCCTTCCGCTGCTGGGCCTCCAGGTTCTTCATCTGGGTGTGAATGGTCGAGCCCGTCAAGAGGAACGTGCAGTGGTCGCCCAAGGGGGTGATGCTGTGCCAGTGCAGGTGCCCGTTGACGATCAAGTCGAAGTCGCGGGGCAGGTTTTCCAGTGAAATCGTGGAAACCATGGGGTCGTCCGCGGGGAGGAACTCGTTGATGGACTGGTGCAAGACCAGGAGGTTGGTCGCTCCCGGCACCGGCCTGGGGTTCCATCGCTTGAGCGCGTCCAAGGCATACTTTTCCGGCACCCCGCTCAAGCCGTGCACTGCGACTTTCTCGTCGCCCTTTTCGAGTAGGGCGATGGACGCGTGGAGGTAGACGAGGTAGCCCGCGTTTTCATAGACTTCCAGGATGTTGGTGTGGTCCTTGCTCCGGTACTCGTGGGTGCCGTGGATGGAAATAATTGGGACGCCGTGGAAGTCGGTGGGCTTCGAGGAGCCGTCGCGCTCGCGCACCGAGATTTTGATGCCGGACTTCGGCGCCTGATAGGCTTTGCCGAAGACGCGGAAGCCCTCCGCCAGGACCCTTGCATCCGGCGTGTTCTCGTCGAACAAGTCCCCGGCCAAGACGATGGCGTCCGCACCCCCCTGCAGGGCCAAGTCAAAGGCTTGCACGCAGTTCTCATAGCTTTCCTCGGCGCGTTGGCCGCGAAAGGAGTAACCCAGGTGGGTGTCCGAGAAGAGGGCTAGTTTCATGGCAGGGCCTCAATCAGTTGGCGCTGGGCCTTGGCCAGCCCCTCGGGGTAGAGCAGCAAAGGCCTTAAAACAGGCAGGGGAACGGTTTTGTCGAAGGCCTGCATGGCCTGGACGTCCGGAGCGTCATCGGCTTTCACGAATGCCGTCAAGCCCTCGGCTTCAATGGCTTGCGCGAGCCGGCTGGCCGGGTAGGCCTTGAACTGCATGCCGGAATTCCAGGGCACGAGCCTGGCAAGCAAGGCAGCCACTTTCGTTTCGTCGCCCGCGACAATCGGGTAAACAGTGCAGCCCCGCTTCATCACCAGCCAGGCCGCAAAAACCTCCAAAGGATTTCCCTCGAAGAAAACGCCGACGTTTCCCTGCACGCCGACGGGGTAACCGCCTGGCCCCGGCCGTTCTTCGACGCACAAGTAAAACGTTTCGTCGCGGACTTCGACTTCGATGACCGCGTCCGGGTGGTCGAGGTTGACTTTGGCGTTGGGTTGCGCGTCCAAAACCATGCGGCCGAGTTTGACTTCAATGTCCTTGGAGGAAAACGCGTGCTTTCCCACCCGGTGCGCGCGGACCGCGAACTGGGTGCCGGCGTTCACGCGGGCCAAGGCAAACGGCAACGCCTTCTCGCAGACGCGGTCCAGGGTGGGGTCCGCGAAGCGCTTGGCGTGGATGACGGAGTTCACGCCGAAGACCCGTTGCAGGATGGGCACTGCCTCCCGTGGGTTCACGCCGTCCACGTGCAGGACCAGGCCAGTGGACTTCACGGTTTCGAAGGCACACCTGTTCTTCTTGAGCGCCATGCGCAGGTTGTCCTTGAGGCGTTGCACGATTTTCCTGCGGACGGGGAGGCTCTTGATGCCGATTTCCGCTCCCGCCTTGACCAGCAGGCAATCGATTCCATTCATGCACGTAATTGGCCTGCAAAAGGCATAAATTGCCTGCCCCCGACGAGCCTTGGACCGGAGAAGCAACCCTTATATTGGTGGACGCGCAAAATATGTTTATGCCCCGCTTTTTCCGCCAGCCGCCGAGAAGGCCTCTACAGCCCAGGCGGCGCCGGCGCTGGATGGTGCCGTTATTGGGGGGCGTGACCGCGGCTGCCCTGGGGACCATGGGTTGGATGACGCATCAGGTGCTGCGGATGCCTTCGCCCGAAGCCCCGGCAAGGCCCGGCATGGTGCGCGTGGACGCACCTCACACTGGAACCCGTGGCATGGTGCCACAAATGGGGACAAGGGTTCCACGGCGAAGGGCCAACATGACGGAGCCTGCCCCCGCAATCCGCGCACCTCAGCCCCCGACAGAACCATTCGCCTGGCTGGAGGGAAGAACGGGCCTCTTGTGGGAGAAGGTACGCGAAATGAAGCGGACGGGCGCGCTGGACGCTTGGCAGAAGGAAATCGAAGCCAGGCGAAACGCGATGTCTGAAACCGAAAAAGCTGGCATAGAGGCTTACTTGCGGGGCCTCACCGAGGCCAAGGCCGCGGCGCTCCTGCTGCCCGAACTCGAACCCCACAACGCCGTTTACAGCACCCAACTGCTGGGCAAGTACATTGAACAGGTGTTCCGGTTCGGCCCGGAAAAAGCCGCTGAGATGCGGAAAAACGAGTTGCGGGGACTGCTCACCCAGCTCGCGGAAAAACCCGAACTCCTCAAAGACCTTCGGTACAGCCAAGCCCTTCGGGTCGCCAGCCTGGACTACCTTAAAGACGACTTCAAACTGGACCGCGCCTGGCGGCCCGTGGTGCACGACATGTACGTGGCCTTGAACGATTGCTTCGAGCAAGCCGCACGGTATTACCCGGAAGGCGACCCGCGACGGGAAGTGCTCCTGCGTGAAGTCGACCCGTTGCGGAGTCTGTTGCGGTTCTCCAGGGGATACCCCATTGAAAGCAACACCCAACGCCGTGCCAACGAAATCCTGGAGGCCTTCGCCGCCACGCGGGAGGTCGACGTGAACATCGACGCGGCCGTGGCCAACGCCCTCAAGAAGAGCCTGACCCCCGAGGAAATAGAGGCTATGGTGAACAGCACGGATCGCCTCATCGAATGGATCTTGAAGCAGAGGGCCGGACTAAAGTGGTGAAATCCCCGCCGGCAAACGCCCTGGGGCGAAGCCTTTAAAGCCATTCGGACGGTCAATTAGTAGCCGTTGGGTTGGCGGGAACCGGAAGGCCTACCGCCCCCTTGAGCGCAAGCGAAAGGGGGCAAGTCCACAGGTGCCGGCTGACTGGCAGCCGCGGAGGTGGCAGAACGGCTATGCATCGGGCTGCAGACCCGAAGATAGAGGGTTCGACTCCCTCCCTCCGCTTTAAACGCACCGGAAATGTACCATCAATAGTTCTAAAAGTCCCAAAAGGGAATCCACTATAACAAGGATTGAAACTATTTGGGGGCATTCGGCACCAAGATTGCTTTAAGCGCCATAATAACGTTTTTCATTATTTTAGGTCGTTAGCGGTTTTTGCGGTGGGCGGCGGATTTACGGCTATTGTAATAGCCGTAGAATAAGGGTTTGGCGCCTATTGTAGTAGGTGCAATGGATAGCAAAGTGCTCATTGGCGGGCAAACAGTATCTCTATGGGCATAGAGATATCTATGGTTGTAGACAGGGTGAATCGGCAGAGGTTCGTTGTATTGAGCAATACCGTGTCAATTATTGCCCAAAATAATGGGCAACACAGTATATACATGGATATGTATATATACCTTCCCATGTATAGGTTGCTGTGGATGAGTGCATATGGTTAACCTGGCTGCGCCCAAGACCTTCCAGTTCATCGAGTACGTGTTGGACCAGAAAACGTTTACCCAGTACCGGGCGGCAAAGGAACTGCACCTCACCATGCCCTTAATCAATCAGGCCACCAATTACTTGCTGAAAAGGGGCTTCATTGCCCACGACGGAAAACAATACAACTTGAGGGACGCGGCCGGACTCATCGCCTCGATTCACTTGTTCCGCGACATGAAAGACCTGCAACTCCTTGAAATACACACGTCCCTGGAAAAAGAAAAAGCCATGGCGTCCCTCCAAGCAACGACGGCCGCCCCCATCTACTGCCTGGACACGGCGCTGAACAATTATTCCAACTGGTGGCGGTCCAACCTCGTGTGCGCCTACGTTGAACCCCAAGCCCTGGACGAAATCCACATGACCTTCCTCTACCATCCAGGCAATGCCACTGTGCTTAGGGTCTTCAAAGAAAAACCAAAAGTGGAAAAATTCTTCGAAGCCCGCGGCCAAAGATTCACCGCCAAAACCAGGACCGTTATCGACATGGTCTGCGACAAACAACTAAACGCAGTAGAACCCTTATTCAGGCAACTATGGGGGCGGGACGTTGCCAACCCTTGAAGAACGCTATCCAAAAGAAATTACTGATTTATCCCTTGTTGAACTCAAGAAGTTCCTGGCCTGGTGTAAGTCAAGGATACGAAAAACCGTGCCAGTCATCGGCGGCTGGGCCGTTTATGCCTATGCACCGAAAACGGGCTCCATTGACATTGACATCGCAATCGACAAAGTGGATGAACCACCCATAAAAGGCTTCTTCAAAGAAAACGGGTTCAAGCGGAAAGAAGACGAACCCAACGTTTACTTCAAAGAAATCACGACCGCCGCTGGCCGGACGGAAACCATCCACTATGACGTCTTCTATTCAGACCATGTCTTCAAAATCAGGGAAGCCAGCATTTCCTTCAATCTGCTGGACCGCTACTCGCAGGAAATTTCTCTGGAGGCCCAACCCATGCGCGTGCCAACCAAAGAACTCCTCCTCATCCTCAAGGTCGCCGCCTACCGGGACAGGGAAGACAATGCACGAATGGGACACTTCCGCCGGCCCCCCGGTGAACGCGAACGACTCGAAAGCAAAATAGAAAAAGACAAAGCAGACATCCGAAACCTCTTCGAAACGGCTCCAGACCAAAAAAGAATAAACGACTTACTCGAAAAAACGGGTTTCAAACAAGCCTACACCCAAAGCCTGAAGGAACTCGGAATAATCAAGACCCAAAGCAAAACCATTACCGGGAATGCCTCCATAGCAAAAGCCGAGGAACCCAAAGATCCGCGTTAACCTTATAAGTTTGAAAAGCGTATAAGCTTACGAGAAACGAAAACACCGCGTTTGCGTCAGGAGAACCCTGGCTTCGGAGCGCTCCCTCCGCTCTCCCGTTCCGTCTGCTTTAAAACGATTTTGGTTGGAGGTTACTTGTATGACCATCAGAAGGGATTTAGAAAAGCTGCGGTCAAACTGATTTTGGCAGCCATCGGATTGGCGGTTTTTTCTGTGGGGATGAAACTTCATGAGAACGGTCATGAAGTTCGGGGGCAGCGTGCTGTCGACTGCAGAAGATTTTCAAAGGCTTGTTGAAATTGTTGGGCCAAGGCACCGAAAAGGCGAGGAAATACTCCTTGTTAACAGTGCCTTGCATGGGGTAACCGACGAATTGATTCAGGCAGCCGAGCAAGCAGTAACACATACAAAACACGTTTCTGGGTTCGTGAACAGGCTGCGGCGGCGACACGAAAATGCTTTACGGCTTGTTTCAAGTCCTAGAATAGCCGGGAGATGCCGCGCCGTCCTTGCAGGCAGACTGGACCGGCTTGAAAAAGCCTTGAATGCCATTAATTCCCTGCAAAACCTTGCTCCCAGAACCCAGGACTTGGTGTATACTTTCGGGGAAAGACTTTCAGCACCCATCATGGAAGCCTATCTCCTGGATGCAGGCGTCCAAGCAAAAGCCTTGGATGCAGACGAAGCAGGGCTTGTAACCGACAGCTCTTACGGCAAAGCAAACCCCAGAATGGATTTAATTAAAAGAAATTTCAAAAAAATTGGCACGGCATTGAAGGACACCATTGCAATCATTACAGGCTACTTTGGAGTGGACGAAAACTCGAATGTCGTGTGCTTTGGCCGCGGCGGCAGCGATTTCTCTGCAGGAATCATGGCAAACGCTGTTGGCGCGAATGCACTTGAGCTATGGAAAGACATTGGATGCTTTTATTCGGCTGATTCCAGAACAGTCAAAGGAGCCCAAAGGCTTGAAAGGCTTAGCTATGACGAAGCCGAAGAACTGGGTTATTTTGGAGCCAAAATCATTCACCCCAAAACCATTCCACCCTTGAAGGAAAAAAACATCAAGGCCCTGGTGAAAAACGTGTTCAAACCAAGGGAATGCGGTACATTGATTACGGCGCGGCCCAGAAAAAC
>Ga0209541_10005406_pt1 | contig 22285 bp, 21 predicted proteins | sample RifCSPlowO2_01_FD_184027 | JGI IMG/M metagenome (GOLD analysis project Ga0209541, IMG submission 184027) | Groundwater microbial communities from Rifle, Colorado - Rifle CSP2_plank lowO2_0.1 (SPAdes) (version 2) | ecosystem: Environmental > Aquatic > Deep subsurface > Groundwater | place...
CGGTACAATTGAGGAAGGCGATTGATGAAAAGATTGAAAAAATTAAAAAAACGCAAATTAAGCAAAGTTAAAAAATATATGTCCCAATCGTATTGATTATGGTTGGATTTTTAGATGACTAAATGCGAAGAGTGTCAAATTGCGTACAGTTAAACGCTTGAAAAAGAGTTATTTTTATGATATAATATACAATATGAAAATCCAAATTTCAAAATCCAAATTTCAAATAAATACCAAATTACAAAATAAAAAAAAATCGTTAAAATTTCGTATATTGGGATTTTGGTTATTATTTGGTGCTTGGTGCTTGGTGCTTGGTGTTTTATTTTTATCTGATCCTGTAAATGCTTTTGCGGCTAAACCGATTGAAGCCGAAATTGTCTCCCAAAGCCAAACAGTCCTTCGCCTAAAGCCCGGACAATCTTTTACCGTGTCGGCTAAAATAAAAAATGCCGGAACAAGCGCGTGGCAAAATTCAGGAACATCCTTTATTGCCATTAACACGGCCGATGAAAAACTGCAAAAAACCGTAAAAAGCAAATTTCAGCACAAAAGCTGGAAAAAGTGGTGGCGGCCTGCTGCTCTCCCAAAGCCGGTCAAACCGGGCGAAACGGCTATTATAAAATTCGCGGTGACGGCGCCGCTTGAAGCCGGCCGCTTTACTGAAAAATTTTCTTTAGCCAAAGCCGGTTATGGATTTATTGACGGAGGAAACTTTTCTCTGACAATCATCTCTTTTCCTCAAATATCCATAAAATCAACCGCGCCCGAATCCATTGAAATTGAACAAGGCCAAACCAAAATCATCAATGTCCAATTTGAAAATACGAGCAAGGTTTCATGGGACGCGCAAAAATTTCCACTGGCACTATCCGTAGGCGATCTAAAATCTTTAAGCTCTTTTACAGACAGCTCTTGGACTGACAATAAAACGCCTTGCCAGATTGCTTCAAAATCAAAAATCAAACCTAAGCAAAAATTTTCCTGCTCTGTCGCATTCAAAGCGCCGGATACGCCCGGGTCTTATCGCGAAACATTTTTCGTAAGCGCGAAAGATTTGGGCGCAATTTCTTCCAGCCGCTTTGCTTTGAATTTCGCCGTTCTGCCGAAAATTGAAACAACCGCTCCCCGCTTTGTGGCTGGCGAGCCGATTATCCGGGTTGGACTTTTTTCTAAAAACAAAGAAACTCAATTCAAGGCAAACGACATCCTTGATCTTATTGACTCAACCGGCGCGGTAATTTTGACTGTTAATCAGTCTTCTTTGATTAGCGTAGCGCCGATTAATGCGGCGTCGTTTTCCGTTTCAACGGAAAATCAGACTGTAAATATTTCATCGCCCGCCCGCTTTGCGCCGCGCAATCAAACAACTGTGTCTGAAATCACCACTTTTGAAAGGCGTCCGGCCTGGAATACGACCTTAAACGACAATCTTTTCCGCGGTACGATTGAATTTCGCCTGCTTCCCAATTCCACGACTTACTGGGCCATTGAAGAAGTGGCCCTGGAAGAATATTTGCGCGGAATTGCCGAAGTGTCTGACGGCGACAATCCAATTTATCTTAAAACAATGATGATAGCAAGCCGGACTTACGCGGCGTTTTTAAATATTTATAAGACAAAGCATAAAACAGAAGTCTATGATATTAATATGACTACCGATCAGGTGTATCGCGGTTATAATCTGGAACTGCGCGCGCCCAATACCACAAAGGCGGTCTTGGAAACAGAGGGGCAAATATTGATCCATCCCTATGCCGTTGATGAAAAAAATCCCCAGGGCATTATTGTCGCTTCTTATTCTTCGGGCACGGACGGAAAGACCAGAAGATGGTGCGAAGTATGGAAATGCGCTGATCCGAAAAACGATTATCCCTGGGCAATGGCGACCGACGATCCCCTGGGCATTATTCCCAATGCCTTAACCCTGTCCGGCAATCATATGGTGGGGCTTTCCGGCAAGGGTGCTAGAGCAATGGCGGGACAAGGAAAGACGGTTGAAGAAATTTTGAAATATTATTATACAAGAACGGAAATCAAAAAGCTGTACTGAATTATGTCTCTAATCTATTTACTGCTTCTATTGCCACTTTTCTGGCTTTTGGGCAAATCGGCCAATTTGACCACCAGGGCTATTGTTGATATGGCCAAACTCTGGGGGCTTTCCGATCTGACTATCGGATTCGTGATTTTGAGCTTGGCTACTTCAGCTCCGGAACTTTTGGTCGGAGTCAATTCGGCGCTCAAAGGAACGCCGGATCTTTCTTTTGGAAATTTAATCGGCGCCAATATCGTGCTTCTTTCTTTTTTAATCGGGCTGTCTGCCATCTTAAACGGCCAAATCCATGTTAAAGAAAATCTTGAACGGAAAACGATTTACGCTTCCACTCTTCTGATTCTTTTACCCGTTATTTTGGCGCTGGACGGCAAAATATCGCGCTTGGACGGAGCTATTTTAATCGCCGTTTACGCTATATATCTTACGATTGTGATTGTTAAACGGCGCTCCTTGGAAACGGAAATCACCCGTCCCTTTATCCGGCACGATGTGCGCGTACACAAACTTTGGCAGTGGTTCGCGGCCGGCATTGCCGGACTTTTGATCGGATCTTATTTGGTGGTTTTTTTCGCGACCAATCTTTCTTCCGCTTGGAATATCGCGCCCATAATCGTCGGGTTTTTGATTTTGTCATTTGGGACCAATCTTCCGGAAATTTTTATTACGGTAAAAAACCGCAACACCGAACACAACCACATCGCTTTCGGCAATGTGGTGGGGAGCGCGGTTGTCAATGTTTTGATTTTGGGTATTGTTTCTTTGATCAGTCCGATCATAATACCCGATCTTAGAGTACTTTTAACCAGTATTGTTTTTTTACTCATTATCACGGTTTGTTTTAATATTTTTCTTAGGACGAAAAATACTCTTTCCCGAGGCGAAGGCGTAACGCTCATTGTAATTTACATTTTATTCATCATCACGCAGGGAATGAACAAATAAATTTTATTTTCCTATGAAACGCTTGGTTTCAAATAAGCGAAAATTAAAAAAAAGAATAATGGGCTTTACATTGGCGGAAAGCGTGGTGGCGCTCGGCATTGTCAGCTTCGCGCTTATTTCCGGCGCTACCATTCTCACTATGGCGCTCAAAAATCTTGCGATTACCAAATCAAAAACAGCCTCTATCGGCATTTCGAACGAGCTTATGGAGCTCTATAGAAATTTCCCCTACGATCAAATCGGCACAACCTCCGGATGGCCTTCGGGCGCCATACCCGATTCGCAACAAATCACTCGATCGGGTATGACTTTTACGGCCACGACGCGCGTTGATTATATCGACGATCCGTTTGACGGCAATGTGACCGGAACAATTCCCGGAAAACCGCAAGACACGACGCCCAATGATTATAAACGGATTGAGGTGAAAATTTTAACAGCGAACCGTCTTTTATCAACGCTCACAACCATTATCACTCCCAATGGGCTTGAGGCCGCGGCAAACGCCGGATCGCTTATTCTGCATGTTTCCGACTTTAACGGAAACCCCTTTCCGGAAGCGACTGTCACCGTAACCAATTCAACGACCAGTCCGCCGGTGAATATCGTCAACACGACGGATATTGATGGAAACCTCCAACTCTTAAGTTTGCCGCCGGCGACAGACAGCTATCATATCACGGTCACCAAAGCCGGCTATACGACAGACGCGACCATTGATCCCGCTTCGGTAAGTTACACTCCCCTTAAGCCCGATCTTTCTCTTTCGGCCGGATCCATTATTGAAATGAGTTTTTCCATAGATCTTATCAGCGCGTTTGTCGTTTCTACCATTGATCAGGCTTGCCAGCCGATTGCCGACAAAGGATTTCAACTGACCGGCATAAACCCCATTGGAATCAATCCGGATACTGTCAAATATTCAGCGACCAACCAAACAGGCGCCGATGGCACGATTACCCTGCAAAATATGGAGGGCGATACATACAATCTCGGTCTTATCGATCAGGTCCACGATATTGCCGGCGGAAATCCTTCGGCCATTGTGCTTCCGGCCGGCATCACGCAAAATCTGACGCTTATCTTGGCGCCTCATTCGCCCAATTCTCTGCTCTTGACGGTCAATGACGCGAATACCGGACTCCCGCTGACCGATGCGACCGTTGATCTTTCTTTAGACGGAAATCCGATATCCAGTATCATGACCGGCCGGGGATTTTTTACACAAACGGATTGGTCCGGCGGTTCGGGGCAAGCGCAATTCGCCGATGCGGATAAATTCTGGTCAGCTGATGCCAATATTGACCAAACGACGACGGCCGGAAGCGTCACGCTTTCCCGGCAAAGCTCCGATTATGCCTATGATGAAAATTTCTCAACTGTGGCCTACCTGGATTCAGGCGCCACCACCGCCGTTTGGGACGGTCTGGGGCAAATTTCGCTTCCTCAAACCGCCGGAGTCTACGATCCGTCCGCTGCCGCTCAAACCATTACCATCAATAGCGCAAACGGATGGATAACTGACGCCACGCTTACGGCCACCGATAATCCGAACGGCCAAACAATCCGATATCTTCTTTCTTCTGACGGAGGATTAAACTTTGATCAAGTCGCGCCGGGGACTATTCATTCGTTCGCGCTCAATGGGAGCGATCTTCGTTTGCGCATTGAAATGGAAACAACCGACACCAATATCTCGCCAACGGTTGATGATGTGCAAATCGCTTATTCGCTTCTCTCGTATTTGTCGCCGGGTACTCTGGAATCATCAACCTTTGATACCGGAACTTCAAGCGTTTTTCAAAAAATCCAATGGGAGCCGACGGCGCAAATTCAGGAAGCGGGACCAGACAGCGTCAAATTCCAGGTCGCGGCCAATAGCGACAACAGCACATGGAATTTTGTCGGTCCGGACAATACGACAGGGACATATTACGCGATTGCCGGAGAAGAACTGGGGACTATTTTTGACAATAACAGATATATTCGCTATAAATTATTCCTTTCCACGGCCGATCCGCGATACGCTCCCGCCATTACGGACACGGCGCTCGGTTATACCTCCGGCTGTACGCCGCCCGGGCAAGTATTTTTTAACGGACTGGCTGATGAATCATATACGATTGATGTTGTAAAAACCGGATATACGGCAATGTCGCTTGTTTTGGATGTTTCCGGGCAGGCCAAACAAACATTCAATCTCACACCAGAATAATTCATATGAAGAAAAAAATTCAACGCGAATCGGGATACAGTATTATTGAAATTGTCACCATGATCTTGCTTATGGGATTGCTGGCGGTCGGCGTTTCAGCGCTTTTCTCGTGGGGATTCCGCATTTGGAGGATGTCGGATGAACAAGCAAAAGCGGCCGCCGTCTATCAAGGCGCTTATGATAAAATCATCGCCGAAATACGCGAGATGCAAACTTCGTCTAATGGTTCTTATCCGATTGAAAGCGCCAGTTCAACTGAATTGATTTTTTATACAAACATTGACGGCGATGACGATCGGGAACGCATCCGCTTGACATTGGCCAACGGGACAATTGTCAAGGGCATTATCCAGCCTGTCGGCACTCCGGCGACATATCCTTCAAATACGGAAATAACGGAGATTATCGCTCAATATGTCCGCAATGTGAGCGTCTTTTCCTACTTTGACGAAAATTTTACCGGATCCCAATCGGCTATGAATCCGATTGTCATCAACAGCATCCGCTTGATAAAAATTTTACTGACCATTGACATAAACGCGAGCCAAGCGCCCGGACCGATAGATTTGACAACATATATTTCCGTTAGAAACTTAAAACAAAATTTATAAACCGTATGAAATATTATCAGCGGCAAAAGGGCAACCAGCTCATTCTCGCCACCGTCATCATCACAATTATTGCTATGCTGGGGACATCATCGGCGAGTTTTTTGATGATTGAAATCAAAAAAACAAAAGAAAAGGTGTCGCGCGAGCGCGCGTTTGAGATTGCCGAATCAGGGGCTGAATACTACCGGTGGCATTTGGCGCATGTATCTGATGATTTTCAAGACGGCACGGGCGGACCCGGCCCTTATGTTCATGATTTCAAAGATTCTTCCGGAGTCGTGATCGGTCGCTACAGCTTAAATATCACACCGCCTCAAAGCGGCTCAACGGTTGTAACCGTTGAATCAACCGGATATCTTCTGGACAATCCGAACCGCAAACGAAAAGTAACGGCGAAATTCGGCATCCCCTCTCTTGCTTCCTATGCGGCCGCGGCGGACGATGTGATGAGATTTGGAGCCGGGACCGAGGTCTTTGGTCCTATTCATTCCAATAATGGCATCCGTTTTGACGGCTTAGCTCATAATCTTGTCACCAGCTATGTCTCATCTTATGACGATCCTGATTCCGACGACTGCAATGGTAATAATTCTTTTGGAGTTCATACTTGTCTTCCGCCAGCCGACCCTTCCCCTCCGGCGGCGGTCCCCTCTCGAACCGATGTGTTTTCGGCAGGACGGCAATTTCCCGCTACCCGCATTGATTTTGCGGGAATCACTACTGATTTATCCAATATGGATACATTATCCCAGCCACCCAACGGCCTTAATCTTGGATCATCGGGTACAAGTGGTTTTCACATTCGCTTCAATGCCAATGATACCATGAATATTTATAAGGTGGACACATTGGCTAATTGCCAAACTCGCCGTAGATTATCCGATCCGTGGCAAACCGCGTATTCAAATCAATACTCAATAAACACAGAGAGTTCCTTTATACTCAACGGGCAAAGTTCTCTTAATTACCCTTATCCGCCAAACGGCATTATTTTTGCCAAAGACGATGTGTGGATAGACGGCCAAATCAATTCCGCGCGCCTGACCGTAATTGCCGCGCGCGATCCTCTGGCCACAGGCAACGCAACGATTATCATAAATAATGACCTGACTTATACCAACTACGACGGACAAGACGCGCTTGGCCTTATTGCGCAAACGGACATTTCGGTCGGATTCTACAGCGATACGGATTTGCGCATTGATGCCGCCCTTATCGCTCAAAAGGGCCGCGTCGGTCGATATTATTACAACCCAACCAATCCGCCGGCTGGCTGGTATTACAATCCGGCCGGCTGCCGCAATAATATTTGGAAAAATTCCATAATTACTTTCGGCTCTCTTGTCACCAGTCGCCGCTACGGCTTTGCCTATACTAATGGCACGGGATATAATCTGCGCACCCTGAATTTTGACTCCAATCTCACCTTCGCCCCGCCGCCCTCTTTCCCCACCACGGGCCAATACACCCTTCTTTCGTGGGAGGAGAAATAGAATTAAATCACCATCTTTCAATTCTAATACCTTTTGTATCTTCCGTTGCAGTTTTAAGCTCAAATTTAACCCCATAAATTTCAATATCCCACGGACTTTGCGTTAGTCGCTTATGATTTTCTTTCTCTGGAAAACTATATGGAATTGAAAGAGCGTTACAAAGACTTTCAATAAATGCTTGACCAACACTACCAACCTTTGTGTTTGAAACCGTTTTAATTCCAATGAAATCCCCCTCATTCCATTTAGGACTGTCCGCATTTTTCTTGAGGGCTTCAATAAATAAACTTTTATAATCAAGATTTGGCATATTTTGGCAGATTATCAAGCAACGCCTTCTTAATGTGGTACATAGAGATATGTTTTACATTATGAGTTGCAAGATTATTATATTTTGACCAATCAACTTCTTTTAGTATTTTTCTTATTTTTGCTTTGTCTTTTTTGATTATTATTCCATATCCACAAACATATTTTACCTTGGAAAAATCACTAACAATTGTCGGGGGTTCATTGAAATAAGACCGTTGGATAAAAGTGTTACATTCATCAATTTTTTTCATGCCGCATAATCTTTCTTTTCTAAAATCAACTGTAAATAAGTCAATATATTCGTCCGCTAAACTCAAATCTGGCAACGCCGGGGCATCGCCCTTTTTCCATACCTGCCAAAGAGTGTTTACTTGTATTTTCTCTCCATTGGGTCTAACAAAGATATCGCCTATGAGATGTTCTGAATGAATCAATGCCATACCTTCAACTCTATTCTTTGGACTACCCTTACCGTCGCTCTGAAATGACATTGGCAATATAAATCCAACATAATCACAAAACTCCGCAGATTTATTTAAAAAAGCCAAAGCAAGCCAGCCCCTATAACCAAAAGGAGGATTTCCGATCGCTATGCAAGGCCTATCATCAGTAAAATTTGGTCCCCATGTCAAATAATCTTTTTGCATGTATCCATCATTGAAATTTTCTACATCTATTCCAATACGCCTATTTTTTGGCAATAAATTATAAAAAGCACCTGTGCCAGCACTAGGTTCAATAAACTTATAATTGTTTAGCACCACACCGTCTTTTTCAAGAACTTTCTTTAGAGATTTCCAACAATACTCTGCCACTTCTGGCATAGTATTGTATTGGTCAAGGTCGACTTCTCGTCCACGAACCCAATCGGGTATTCGATTGGTTGTTTCCCAAGATTTATTTCTTAAAGCAATTGCGTTCATATTTTAATTATAACAAATCTTTTACTTTTTGATAACCCCGACAACTCTTCCGCTAATTTCATATTTATCTTCCTCATGGATAAAAATTGGCAGATATTCATTTGTTGATTCTGATTTTAATACGATTCTTTTATTTTGTGGGTCTGGCACAAATTTTTTAATATTTGCCATTTCGTCAATTATTGAAACAATATATTGCCCTGGTTCTGAGCTTTTTTGTTCTGCATCCACTATAACAAAATCGTCATTTTCTATATTTTTTCCGTTTATATTTGCTTTATTCATAGAATCACCCTCGGCACGAAGAATGAATAATTTACCCCCACGAGGGGCAAGTCTTTTTGATACTTTCAGATATCCGGTAATATTTTCTTCTGCAAAAATTGATGCAGGGCCGCAGTTAGCAGCGCCAACAATAGGCAAGGAAACAAAACCTTCTTTGGAGATTTTTTGTGCTTTTTTGATTTCTCTTTTTACAGGATTATACGCGATAAATCCTCTCTTCGAGAGTTGATTTAAGTGGTGTTTTATTTTTTGGGCAGATTTTTCACCAACAAGCGAACCAATCTCTCGTAGCGTCATTCCTGAGAGGTTTTTCCTATTTAATTCTTTTAATAATTTTTCTTGAATGATGTGCATATTTTCATTATAATGGGTTTGTCAAATAAAAGCAATACAGTTATCCACAGCTCTTTAATACTTAACAGAGTTGACAAATAAACTCTTTTGGCATAAGGTTATAGTATCCCGATGATCTGAAAGGACCATGAGGTCGACGGGAGAGGAAAAATTTATCAAACAGAAACGTTTATGGCGAATACAAAAGAATCCATTAAAACCGACATAAAGGCGCATATACAAAAATGCGGCGGCTCCTACTCTGATTGGTATATAGGGATTGCGTCTGATCCAAAACAGCGTCTTTTCAACGATCACAATGTTGACGAGAAAAATGGGGCATGGATTTACCAAGAGGCCGAGAGTTCAAGTACGGCGCGCGAAGTTGAAGAATACTTCGTAAACACGCTTGGCACCGACGGCGGCTCTGGCGGCGGAGACTACTCCACAAAGTATGTCTATGCTTACAAAAAGACATCGTCCACTAACGAATAATAACTATATGGGGCTTACAAAACACGATCGAATTGCAAAAGAAATTGGCGAAAAGAAAAGAACGGAGTACCACTCCGACAAAGGGGTGGACATCCGAACATCCACGCAGGCAATCGAGGTTGAAGTAGACGCCGGAAAACTTAAAGAAGGCATTCGTCAACTTCAAGGCACTAACAAGGCGCGATATCTGGCTGTACCAAACGAACTTGTGAAAGAAGCGATTGACTACACAAAGGGTAAGAGCGTTGGAGTGATGAACGAACACGGCACAATCAAAAAGCGTGCGAGCTAATACTTCAATAAAATTTGAGGCACCCTCGGCAGAAGCCTTGCATTGCAGGGCTTTTCTGTTCACAATTATTTAAACATAATCATGAAAATGTGTTGAAAAATCGCCGTTTTTCACGATCTTGTCTTGTTTTTTTCCATTAATTTTAAAATAGTCTCGCGGACATTGTCCGGATTGGGAATATTTTTAAAGGTGAATTTGCCCGATTCGGCCGCGGTCTGCAAATTTATGTCGCCGAATTTGAAAAAAGTGTGCAAAAATCCTTCCACTTCGGAAGTGATATCCTGCACTTGCGCCAGCCTTACTTCGGAAACGCGGCGGGAAAAAAGCCTCCGTTGATCCACATTGATCACCCGCTCATTAGTCACCACCCACACATCCAGATAAAATTCCAGCCAATGCACGAATAGAAAAAGCCATAAAAAAAGATAATAAAGCGAAGCGCCCAATAAAGCCAAATAAAGCATCAAAGAATCCTCGGGGAATTCCAAAGCGGCCGGAGAAAAAATCAAAACCGCCAAATATAAAACCGGCGGCAAAAAAAGCATTAAAAATCCTTGTGTCGCCATTCTTAATAAAACAAGCGGATGTTTGCGCATAACCAGCGCTATCTGTTCATTTTCATCAAGATGGGGAAAAGCGTCTTTTAAATTCATAAATCAATTTGCGATCCGATTTCCCAGACTCGGCTCCAATCAAGAGTCAAAATTCCGATAATACTCAATAATAGAATAATCGCCGCTCCGGACAAATACGCGGCCGTCACACTCTGCACCATCGGCGTCCGGAATCCAAACCGCCACGAATGATAAATGCCAAATCCGCTGATTATCAAAAAAATCAACACGATAATTCCGTACGGAACAAGCAAAATCCAAAAAGGAATGGTCATATAATTATAAATTTGCGCTTATCCGTAATAATATTACAGATATACATAAATATCAATGACAAGAAGGCTCTATTAATCGCATCTGCCCGGACCGCATATCAGCGAATCTCGCCGCCCCAGATATAGTTATTAAAATTCGGAACCGTAAAACGACCGACTAAGCGTCCTGCTGAAATTCTCGCATCTTGGCATAAATTATCCAACTTTTTTTGATCTTGTTCAATCGGAGTTTCTTTTGCCTCAAACCCGATTTTCCCGTCAAGAATAAAGTCAATTTCTCGTCCTGTTTTCAGAGAATAATATTGAATCTTCCCATGATGGCGCAGTTGATTAAAAACAGCATTTTCAAACTTTGCTCCGCCGCTCAAGTCGGATAGAATATCCAGCAATCCGTTATCGCAAAAATAAATTTTCTGCGCTTTAATAATTTCGCGATCCGGATTATTGGCTAAAACCGGCACGCGAAAAATAATGTAAGTTTTTTCAAAAAAATCAATATAATTAATTGCCGTTTCCCGGCTTATTCCGGTAAGGCGGGAGATTTTAGCGTAATCCAGCTTTGTTCCCACTCGTTGCGATAACATTTTCAAAAGCTTTGAGACATTATCCAAGCTCCTGAAATCAGCCAGAGTCTTAATATCAATGTTAATGTAAGAATCAAGAATGTCAAATAATAATTCTTTTTTTTCGGCAATATTGTTCGTTATCACCACTTTGGGAAATCCGCCGTAAGAGATGTACTCTTCATAATATCCGCGCAATCGTTCGTACTCGGCTGGGCCGAATCGCTTACTTGAAAAAGCTTCGTCTTTATGGGGCGTATTTTTAAAGGTTAAAAATTCCGAAAAATCCAAAGGATAGAGCTCAAAGATTTTCTTGCGGCCGGCTAATGATTCGCTGAATAAATCTTTAAGATAATAGGAGCTGGAACCGGTTACTACAAATTTTATCTGATAGGTGTCGTATAAATATTTTATAATGCTCGGCATATTTTTAACCAGCTGAATTTCATCCAAAAAAACATAAGCTTTTTGTTTTGTGTCCAAACCTAATTGTCCGAAACTGTTAAGAACGACATCATAGTTTTCTTGGTCAAAGATTCTCCGATTATCCAACCTTTCCAAATCAATGTAAATCTTATTCTTGGAAGTTATTTTTTTCATCAAATACTTGACAGCGGTAGTTTTGCCGGTTCGGCGCATGCCGGTAATGACAGTCACTTGAGATGTTGCCAAATGCGCTTCCAATTGATGATAAATTTTGCGAGGATACATAAGATTATTATTACTAAACTATGATTATAGTATACATTTAGTAATACTTTTTGTCAATCACGGCAACCAAGAGCTCATCAAAACTCCTAGATCTTTGACATCTATGGCGCTGTCGGAATTGAGGTCAAAGATGGCGTTAAAAGTGCTTTTGAAAGCGTTTTTGAAAGAGGTGAAGTCTAGATCGTTTACCTTGGAGTCGGAGTTGAAGTCGCCTTTGAGGGGTGGAGCGATGGCTAGAGGGTGGGGGTAGGCGTAGGGGGTGTAAGGATAATAGGCATTGGCCACTGATGATGAAAATGTCATGTCATATTTGCCTGGAACAGTCGGATATGTTGATTTACCACCTGAACTTTGAGGGGCATGAACAAAGTAATCCCTATCCTTCTGAATAAATTCAGCTTCCTTATCAGGCACTTTTAATGTTATGTATGTAGAATAATTGCTTTCATCTATTGTTACTCCATTAGATGTATTATTCCAAAAGAAACTATTAGTTAAATTATCCCATGAAGGCCACACGGTAAATACTGGACAAGACGGACAAAATTGCCCACCACTTGTCCATGATTCTTCTTCCCTTAAATTTATAGTTGGTACCGATCCTGTTGTATATGACAATGTGTTATTATAGAAAAGAACAGAGCCACCCCTGAAATCCACCATTTCATAGGAGTGATGTCCTTTCATTACATTATTGTAGATTTCGAGTATAGGTTGGCCTCTGTAATCTGGGGTACCAGCTATAATATCTCCCCAATTCCCATGAGAGTCATACCATATTGTGTTGCCATTGGTGTAGGCAGTACCATCAAATGTGTTATATCTCGTTACAGACCTACCGCCTTCCTGATGATAAATTGGTTGGTTGGGCTCTCTGTCTGTACTGTTATTTATCGTAAATGTATTATCCTCAATAAACAATGAATTGGTTGTTCCTGCTGTAATGGGCCTATTCCACGAATAGGTATTATCTCCTGCAATACCAACGCAAATATTGCAATTTACAAACGAATTATGGTCAATTACCCCTTCCACCCAGCCATGGGCATAGACTGTCCTTGTTCCTTTGTTAAATATATTATTGTCTATTCTCAGCTTTGTCAGACCAAAGCTTCCATCTGTCTTTCCATCTATATAGATTGCATTAAATGTCCCATTTAAGTTTGTACCCTTATCAAACTTAAATCCTGATATTCGTATAGCAACATCAGAAACAAGAGTAATTATTACAGTGTTTGACACTGTGTTAGTTATTGTAGTTGAACTACTACCTGCACCTACGAAATTTATTCCCTTTTTTATAGTAAGAGTAGACGTCCAAGTGCAAATACCGGCAGGGACTGTTACAGTATCACCAGCACTTGCTGAAGTAATAGCAGAAGTTACATCCGCGTAAGAACAGGACGCGGCGGTAACGGTCCCCCCTGTCTGCGCCAAAGCCGACGGTTGCTTTTTAAAATACAAACCCGCTCCGGCGATAATTGCCGTTGCGATTAAGAAAAAGATCGTTGCGAATAAAAGTTTTTTAAACATATTTTTTATCCGGCTAAAATATTACCGGCGAAACAAACCCTTCTTTATCAACAAATTCTTTGGAAATCACATGGGCATCCATTATGCCAAATTTTGACGCGATTTTTTGAAGTCTGGCGAAATCTTTCGGCACGCCTTTCAATTTTATTTCAAAAGCCGTTTTATTTTCCAGGATCAGATCTATTTCTTCAGTATTGCGCTTGTTGTAAAAACTAACTTTTCCGTATTTACTCATCTGATTCACCGCGCCATTTTCAAAAAGCTGGGAATCATTGACATTGCCGATCATTCTCAAAAGTCCGGTATCGCTGAAATATACTTTTTTCCCTCCGGCTACGGAGCGATCAATACCTTTGGCGTATCGCGGCAATAATTTAATAATGAACGCGCCTTGCAAAAATTCCAAATAACCGTATATCTTCGGGCGATTAATCCCCAACTCGCTCGCGATTCTTGTTACATCAAGAAGCGAACCGATGCGAGGCACCAATAAAAGCAAGAGATCGCGCAATTCTTGTATGTCTTTGTAATCCGAAAGAATTTTGAGATCTTTTTCAAAAAATGAAGCAAAAATATTTTTCAGTATTTGCTTTTTAATCTCCTTGTTTTTTTCAAGCACTGCCGCGGGAAATCCTCCGTATTGCAAAAAATCTTCGTAATCGGTTTCAAATTTTTTATGAATTAAAACTGAATTGCCGCTAATCGCATCGGAAAGTTTTTTAACGCCAATCTCATTAGACGAAATCCTGTCTTGAAAATACAAATATTCTCTAAAGCTCAACGGATCAAGCTGGAAAAGAAATTTCCGTCCGCTTAAAGATTCCGGGAAAAGATTTTTCAGATAATAATTAGAGGAGCCGGTTACGATAAACTTAACTTGGTAATGGTCCAGCAGATATTTGATAATATTGGTAATTTCCGGAAAAATTTGAATTTCGTCGATAAAAACAAACATTTTTTTATTTTTCCCGTCACCGACCAAACCATCCAGTCTTTTATAAATATTATTATAATCAATATCTTCAAAAACTTTAACATCCAAAGGGTTTTCAAAATCAAACCATATTTTTCTTTCATCGCCGATATGATTATACAGCTGGCGCATAAGCGTCGTCTTTCCGACCTGTCTCATCCCGGTTATTATCAATGCCTCTTTACTATCCAAATACCTTGCTAATTCGTTAAATAAGGCTCTTTTTTTCATATGTGTATATAATTCATTACAGATGAGTATAAATCTGTAATAATAATATTACAGATATTAATAAATGTCAAGATTCATCCTTACGGCAACCAAGAGCTCATCAAAACTCCTAGATCTTTGACATCTATGGCGCTGTCGGAATTGAGGTCAAAGATGGCGTTAAAAGTGCTTTTGAAAGCGTTTTTGAAAGAGGTGAAGTCTAGATCGTTTACCTTGGAGTCGGAGTTGAAGTCGCCTTTGAGGGAGGGCGGAGGAGTGATAATACAAGACAGGCTATTATATGCTTGACCTTCATACCTGTCTTTAGCGGGAATATCTATTACATATTCTGATACATCCGGCCCTATGGATGGCCAGGGCCGGCATTTGCCAATTTCAGATTGATTATCCCACCATGAAGGTTTACTTGTTAAATAAAGAGAATTTGGCAAATCTTGGTCGTCTGAACCATTCCATCTTAATATCGCCCCCGCATAACTATAATTTCCGTGCCTTAAAATAGTGCCAGCAACGGTTGAATCCGTTGGCGGGTTTTCTGTTCCGCCCGGCGTATTGCACCCAAAAGCCCTCCAATCTATGGGCTGAACTCCGCATGCTGTCCCCGGACCTTCGGTTCCTCCGCCGCTTGTCGGACCAAAAACATTGCCGATAAAGCTCATGTAATGATTGTTCGCCTGCACATCCACAGCTCTTTGCGCTAAAGATGTCGGTATGCTTCTGCTACGATTGGCGTGATTTCTAATATATGTATTATGCGATGACGAACCCCAAGTATTGTCGTTTTCAAAATTGGCAGCGTAATTTCCTTCAAATAAATTCATATACGGATGGGCGCCGTGAGTTATCATGTCTCCGGACAGCCATGATGGAGAATCGCTATCATACGGATCTTTGCTGTAATTATAAGCGATAACATTTCCTGACCCGCCGCCTTCCATTACGACTGAATGCCGCGTCATATTTAAAATATTATTCTCAATAAGATTATCCGAATTGGCATTCATCATTAAAATCCCATATCCGGTTCCGCTGCCGTAACCCCAAGCTTCATGAAAATAACTGTCTCTTATTTCACATCCGTAATCATACTCCATTCTTACATGGGCGCCGCCGGTCTTATACGACTCAATATTCTTCACCCAGCAATTTATGCAAAATTTAATAACTATCGTCCTGTAGCCGGATCCGATCGTATTAACTCTTTCCAAATATAAATCTTGAATACCGCTATTATATCGTAAACCGCCGCCTAATTTCATTACTTGAGGAGCATATCCGGCGCTTGCGTAATATATGGGTCTGCTCAATGTTAAATTATTTCCGGCAATATTCGTTATTTTAACAATTTGCGCCATCGCTCTTGATTCATCGCCTCTTGGTCCGCACCAAGTACAAGAAGATCCATAGCCAGTAGCCGTAGTCAAACCGGATTCGTTCAACTGGGATAGCATTATGTAATCATTAATCGCTAATCCCGCAATATTATCAACAGTAATGGAAGTAGAGTCTTTATTCCAACCAGCCGTTATATTTGACACTTGAGTAGAGCTTGATCCAAGAATTTGCAAAAGATAAGCGCCTGTTCCAGCGGTCCGATGATCCCGTAACTTTGATAAAGAAGGGCCATCTCCTTTCAGTATTACTCCCGATGGTATGGTTAATCCTGAAGTAATTTTATATGTTCCGGCGGGAACATATACATAAGTTCCGGACGAACAAGCGACTAAAGCATTCACAAAAGCGGTCGTGTCATCCGCTACATCATCTCCAATGGCATTATAAGGAGAATCTTTTACATTGGCGCATAATGTGTAATTTTCAGGAATTCCTCCCGGTATGCCAGGATTCCAATCAATACTTCTTTCGGCCGGCAAATCATATGTTCCGGTTTGCGCTAAAACAACCGGTTTTGAATTATTTTTTAAAACAACGAACAAGCTTAATAATATCAAACAAAATATAAGAAAAAGTATTTTTCTCATAAGTTTACCACTCCCCCGCTCTCAATCCGGAAAATGATTTGAAAGGCAGACCGCGGAATTCATGAATTTTGATTTTTCCGTTAGAAGAAAATACGCGCACCAGCGGCGCGCCTTTGCCGGCGACTGATGCGATAATTTCACCCTTGCCGTTGCCGTCAATATCGCCCACGCCGACCGCCACGCCATTTTTCATCTTCTTGCTAAAAGCAAAAAATCCCGGATTGGCCAAGGCGTATTTTCCCGATCTGTTTATGCCGAATACTTGAATTTGCGGTCCGCCTTTGGATGCGACTGATGCAACAATCTCGTCTTTGCCGTCGGCATTCAAATCGCCGGAAGCGATATAGGCGCCACCGCGGAATTTTTTCGTGAATGCCTGGATTTGAGGAGTGAGCAGTTTTATTTTTCCATTTCTTAGTCCGAAGATTTTAATAATAGCCTGTCCGCCGATTGACGGCACGGCAGCTATTTCATCTTTTCTGTCATTATCAAAATCGCCTACTGTAATATTTATTCCGCTTGCCAACCCTAAGTAAGCGTAAAAATCCCAATTCACCGAAGTCCATTTGCCTTTTTGGAATTTAAAGACCTTAATTTTCTGGATGCCGCTTTGCGGCGCTGTGATAATTTCTTTATTGCCGTCACCGTCCAGATCTCCGGCCGCCACATTGACCCCGCCTTTAAAAGTTTTAGGGTACGCCAAGAATCTATCAATAATACTGCCGTCCATCCTGAACAAACGCACCTCCGGATCACGGCCCTTGCCCGGGCCGGTGATGATTTCACGGGTCGCGTCATCTCCCATATCTTTTACCGCGAACGACACTCCGCCGCGGAATGTTTTTTCATAAGCATAAAATTGTTTTTTGACTTTGCCGTTAAGATTAAAAATGCGAATCTGGGGACTGCCGCCATTTGCCGGACCCGTAATAACGCCAGTATCCGGATCAACGATAAATGAGATCTTGGCCGGCGTTGAATCAATATTGCCCGCTTGATCCCTGGCTCTTATTTCAATACTGTGCCCGCCCTTATAAAGACCGGTAAATTCTTTTTCCTTTATCTTTTGATAAGGCGACCACGGGCCATTGTCCATACGGAAAGAGAATTCCAAATCAGCGCCGGCAGTTTGATCATCTGATCCGTCCCAAATAATTTTAACCATTTTCGCTTTTGCCGGCTTTAACGGCCCTTTAATAATTCTGGTATTAGGCGCTACCGAATCCGTGTTCGTCGGCAAGCTGCAGTCTTGAGCAAAAATCGGCTTGTCCGTTTCCGTGCCGCAGGAATTGCCGTCTGCGCAGGTGCGAACGCGCTGATTATCGGAACAATCCGACCAAGCAGCGCATGTCCAATTTTCCGAGCAAGCGCTCAAAGAACAAGTTTCCGCTTCAATCGGCTTTTGCGCGGTTGTTCCGCAGGAATTGCCGTCAGCGCAAGCGCGGGTTCGCTGGCCGCTGGAACAAGCTGACCAATTAGCGCAAGTCCAATCTTCAGCGCAAGACGCGGCCGTAATATTATACGCTCCGCCTGACACGCTATTCAAAACATCCGACCCCAAGCCATCGTCCAAGATCGCGCCGCTGTCTCCATTGGCGTCTACGCCCGTGAAATCAAGGGTGATAGCCGAAGAATTTACTGACGACAAGCCCCTGAAATTCACGCGCGCTACTTGAAGCGCTGACCCGTTTACTCCTGGCGTCGGTTGGCCGCGCGTTGTTAAAATTCTTCCATTAGAGGCATCAATCGTATTTTCCGCTTCATACGAAAAAACCGAGCCGGACGGATCAATTGACACGGCTTCCAATTTTGTTTTGTCATAACGCAAATAAGCCGAAACGGCGACAATTTGCGCGCCGCCGGTATTTAACTGAATATCAATGGGAAAGATTTCGCCGATTCTAAAATCACCGCTGGCCGGCGACAAAGAAAGAGAGGCCGTGGCCGCTGCTTGAGGGGTGTAAATATTATTAATCTGTTGATTAGCAATTAACGAATTAACTTGCGCGTGTGATTTAAATTGCGGCAGATTAGGGACAGTTAGCGCCAGAGCCAATGATGCTCCCAGCGCTGTTCCAACCGTTACTCTAAGAATCCAAGCAATCACCGGCTGTTTTTGAGGCATATCGGATAAGCCCATTTCATACCAGTGTTTTGGCATACTTGCCTGCGAAATTTTTGATTTCATAAAGTCATTATTTTAATAAAAAATTATAATAATTTATGATAATAATTATTTAACGAATCGGAGTTTTTCTCCCTAAATATTCGTAAGCCGTTTCTGTGGCGATCCGCCCTCTTGGCGTGCGCGCCAGAAAACCGCATTGCAAAAGAAATGGTTCGTACACATCGGAAATTGTATCCATTTCTTCCTGAATGGCCGCGGCAATGGTGTTTAATCCCACCGGCCCGCCGGAAAATTTTTCTATAATTAAAACCAAAATTCGGCGATCAATTTCATCCAATCCGTACTCATCAATTTCCAAAAGCTCCAAGGCTTCGCGGGAAAGACTGTGAGTAAGCGTGCCGTCCCCTTTTACTTCGGCAAAATCGCGCACTCGTTTCAAAAGCCGGTTGGCGATTCTCGGAGTGGCGCGCGAGCGCTTGGCGATTTCCTGCACCGCGTCTTCGTCAGCGTCCACTTCCAAAATATTGCCGGACCTTTCCACGATTTTTTTCATTTGCGGCAAATCATAAAATTGCAGCCGGTGCTGGATGCCGAATCTGTCCCGCAAAGGAGCCGAGATGGCGTTCACGCGGGTAGTCGCGCCGATCAAAGTAAATTTCGGGAGATCCAAACGCAAAGTCCGCGCCGCCGGCCCTTTCCCCACCACAATATCCAGACAATATTCTTCCATGGCCGGATACAGCACTTCTTCAATCATTTTGTTGAGCCGATGAATTTCGTCTATAAATAAAATATCGCCATCCTCCAAATTGGTGAGAATGGCGGCCAGATCGCCCGCGCGTTCAATAGCCGGTCCGGAAGTGATGCGGATATTCGCGCCCATTTCTTTGGCGACAATGTAAGCCAAGGTCGTCTTGCCTAGGCCAGCCGGGCCGTGCAACAGTATGTGTTCTACCGGTTCGTTTCTTTTTTTCGCGGCTTCAAGCGCGATTTTCAAATTTTCCTTAACCTTGTCTTGGCCGATGTATTCGCCCAAATTCTTCGGACGCAAAGAATTTTCAAATTTTTCCTCGTCATTGCCAACGCCCTGCGCCTGCATTGTTCGTGGAGCGATTTCAAAGTCATTTTCGCTTGTATTGGTTTTCTTAATCATACATTCATTATACCAAATTCCCGCCCCAAAAACCAGCCTTCTTATTTTTAATCAAACTCCTCCTTGCCTAATAAACCTCCCCTGATACCTTGCCTTTGTATTACTCAAGACGGCCATAGTTAATTTTCAAAATCAAAAATATTAATTCCGAGTTTATTTAAACTTTTATACAGGCTGCGCAGAGGCAATCCGACGACACTTGAATAACATCCGGATATTTTTTCTATAAACACATCGCCTATGCCTTGGACGGCAAACGCTCCCGCCTTATCCAAAGGTTCGCCGGTTTTGATATAATCGTCTATTTCTTTGTTTGATAGTTTACTCATCTTCACCAGTACTACTTCGCAATCCAGCAATTCTTTCTTGCTCTCCGCGTCTATGACGGCCAGGCCGGAATATATTTTCATTGTCTTGCCGGACAATGTCCGGAGCATTTTTCGCGCGTCATTCTTGTCTTTCGGTTTCCCGATTCTTTTTCCGCCATATACCACGAAAGTATCAGCGCCGATCACGATTCCACTATTAAATTTACCGGCCGCGGCCATGGCCTTGCCGAGCGCCAATGTCTTGGCCAAATCTTTATGACTAAGCTTTTGGCTCATATCTTCCTCAAAATCGCTCGGCGCCACATCAAAATCAAGCCCGATCTGCCGAAGCAATTCTTTTCTTCTGGGCGATGTGGAAGCCAGAATTATTTTTTGTTTCATAAACATCTAAATTATATTTTATTTATGGATAAAAGAAAAGGCCCGCGTTTTTCAAGCACGGGCCTAAATACGATTCACGCTAATATCACGCTAATACCTACTTTTACCGGCCTCATTTTTCAAACCAGGCCGCGACGATTCTTGCCTCGCCGTAGTGTTCGGCGGCATACTCATCATCCAACCAACATTGGTGATGTTGGTGGGATTCATTATACTCCAACCGTCTTTCCTCACTTGGAAAAACGGCGAGAAATTTTCCAAATCCTGCAACATTCCCCCATTCTCCGATGTCTATTTTTTTTTGTTCTTCCTCGGAGAATTCAAGGACAATTTTTTTTCCAAATTTGTCCTTGAGAACAATATGCGCCTTTGGGATCTGTCCCCCCAAAGAACAATAAATCAATTTTTTTTCTATTAAAGCCGCGTATGTTCCTAAGCTCATTTCTTCCTCCTTCCCCGATTTATACCGTCGGCGGCGCGGGTTTAGTTGTCAATGTACTGTGAGCAGTATATATGGCGATCAAATAAATTGCTGGAAAATCATCAGAATTCACAGGCATTAAAGCGGCTAAACCAAAAACTTGGCCAAAATTAGCCAAGATTTTTTAAAAAATAACACTTTAACTGTTGACCAAAAGAGTGGACAGGATTATGAATCAGTGCTATACTGCTTTTGAATATGACTAAAGAGCAATTGAAAAATCTAACATCAATTTTTAAATCTTATCCAGAGATCAAACTGGTTTATTTTTTTGGTTCGCGCGCAAAAGGCTTTGAAGGACCAATGAGCGATTATGATTTTGCCGTTTATTTTAATGAAAAGGATAAGAAAAAAATGTTTGACGCTAAATTCATTTTGGCAGACCAAATCGGCCGATTTTTAAGCACTGACAAAGTAGACATTGTGATTTTAAATTTAGCCGAAAGCCCTGAATTAAAATACAACATTATTAAAGACGGGCGATTAATTTACGAAAAAGAGCCTTTTCGGTTAATCATTGAGCCGAATATCCTCAATGAATTTTTTGATTTTCAATATCTTCTTCGCAAATATCATCTAACCAAAGCATAATATGAGCAACCGAGCGATTATTGAAAATAAAATAAGCCATATTAGAAAATACCTCCGCATTTTAGATGGTTACCAAAAATATTCCAGAAAGGAAATTGAAGAAAATATTGATCTTAAAGGAGCAGTGGAAAGATATCTTTATTTGGCCGTACAGGCAACAATTGATTTGTCTGAAGCGGCGGTGGCTTATAAAAATTTCCGCAAACCGACAACAATGAGCGAATCTTTTTATATCTTAAACGAAGAAAAGATCATCTCAAACGAGTTAACGGAAAAATTGGTCAAAATGACCGGCTTTAGAAATGCCGTGGCGCATGATTATGAAAAGCTCAATTACGAAATTGTCTATGATGTTTTGCAAAACAGATTAAAAGACATAG
>Ga0209541_10005407_pt1 | contig 22285 bp, 25 predicted proteins | sample RifCSPlowO2_01_FD_184027 | JGI IMG/M metagenome (GOLD analysis project Ga0209541, IMG submission 184027) | Groundwater microbial communities from Rifle, Colorado - Rifle CSP2_plank lowO2_0.1 (SPAdes) (version 2) | ecosystem: Environmental > Aquatic > Deep subsurface > Groundwater | place...
ATAAATAAATAATTAAATAACTTAAAAAGTTAAGTGTGTTTGAAAAAGACACTTCACTTTTCAAGTGTCCTACACTGGGGGCGGGAAAATAGAAGGGGGTGAAATGGGATGGAATATATAGTTAATAAAAAGAGCCCGCAAGAGGCAGGCACGGAATGTGCGGGCTCTCACGGGCGGGTTAGAGATGTGTGCCAAGCCACACTTTGGGTTCGGCGTTGATGTTCATCGCCTGGAATGCCTTCGTTACCTTGGGCATCAGGTCCTGAACTCGTTGAGTCAGATCGCTTGGATTGAAGTTGATCGTTCCCGTGCGCCAACCGTGGTCAAGGATCTCGACCCCGAAACCCACTGGCTCGTCGGCGTGATGAAACTCGCGGAAGGTCAGACCCTCCAGTTCAATCTCGCCGACGTTGTCCAAGGCATCGCGCATCTCGTCTGGAAGGTTGCCGAGTGCTTCGGAAACACTATCTTCGTTCACACCCAGCCAAATCACTGAATTTGCATCAAGACCCATCGTTGCTCCTTTCTCAGATTTCCTTGGCTCGAATCATCCGTCGCTGGCGCTCGCGCTCTGCGAGACGAAACCACGGACATGTGATCGCCAGCTTGTTGTAGACGAGGTTGCCAGCCTGCTTGAATGGGTCAGCTCGTTCCCATGAATCTGTCTCGACTCTAATGTCGTCGATCGTCTTCACGAACGGCAACAGGAAGTGTCGAGCTAGCATCACGACATTCGCGGAGCGGGTCGCTTCACAGAAGATCGTGATCTTGGTGCCATCGAACAAACGCTTGCTGACCGGATCCAACTTCGGAAGAACATTTCTGATCCAATCGGCAGACCTCGCAATGTTGTCGTAGGTCGTGAACGCCGTGTCTTCCTTGAAGTAGTCCGATGGCCTAATGCGTCGATCACGATGTTTTGTGACGTATTCTGCCATCAGACCGGCTTCCGTTACTCCCGGCGCCGTCTTCTGTTGGGTCGGTCCGCCCGTGAAAAGCAGGATCGGATAGATCAAGCTTGGGACGTCGTTGAAGAATCGGACGACCCGATCGAGATATGGCTTGAGTGGCGTGTCGAGGTGACAGCCATAGCCATTCACGACGATGATGTGTCTGGAAAAGGACTGCACTTTTCACCTCCCAATTGTCAATTTACAGGTGCTATAATTATACCATACTTTTTGGAGGTCTGCAATAGCTGCCACCCTAGAGAATTCCATCCCATTTCACCCCCTTCTATTTTCCCGCCCCCAGTGTAGGACACTTGAAAAGTGAAGTGTCTTTTTCAAACACACTTAACTTTTTAAGTTATTTAATTATTTATTTATATTTAGAAAAATAAGTATAAAAGATGAGGGGTGGGGGCAAAAGAATACAGAAACTCCCATAAGATAAGAAATTCTAAAAGAGTATGGGTATGTCCCTCCTCCTAAAGGACTATCGGAAAATTGACGAAAGGGCTATTTTGGGCCAGATTATAGTCAAGAAAGGCGGGTGAAACATGAAATGAATAAAACCAAGAAAATAAAAGAATCCAAAGGATTTTCCACACTTCCTGATTATGAGCAAGCGGCTAAAGATGCTTTTGATAGCCTATTTTTAGACGCTCAAGACTTAGATCCCAGCGCTTTTTGTGGTGGATTAAGTCAACTAACCTATTTGTTGGGTAGAATAAGAAGATGTAGGCCATTAACACGAACCAGGCCCCTCAAAAAGCTACGTTTTAACCCCAACTTCTAAAACCTATTTTAATAAGTAATGAAGAAGTAACTATGAATACAGAAGTAAAAGAAGACGCTAATCAAACACTAGAATTTGAAAGGAACATACTACAGCGGCTACTTAAAGGGTGGCCGCTTCATCCAGACGAAAGTATGGATTTTGTATTGGACGAAGAAAAGGACTTATTGCCAGCATTCAAAGAGGAAGCGAGCCCAATCTCTAGAGAGATGCTGAACTATCCGGTTAAGTCCAAAGAAGATTTTGAGAAAGCTCTTAAATTATATCCGCCCGAAGATAATATGAAGGCCGAGCTGTTAAACATAGAAAGAAGAAACGAACTCAAGGCCCAAGATTTAAAATTATACCTTAGGGGACGATTTAATAGCTGTCTTAGAGTATTGGATGTCGTGATGATTAGAAAAAATCCGCTTAAGGTTCGCATATTGCTAACCATAAAAAACCCTGAAGAATTATATAAAATGGCGGATCAAGTTGGAGCAACAAGGTTGGCTAATAATAGCGGTGAGATTGCTACGGGGAAATGGCCAGCAACAAGAGATAAAATAATGCCGACTTTGTCTGAGAACAAAGGCAGGGGTTTTTTATCTGTGCCTAACCATAATCCGCACCAAATTTTTATAGGCAAGATTAACTCCCGTCCTTATAAGCTATTATGGGCATTATTTAATCCTAAAATTGGCATGACAAGAACCCTTGACGGATTATTTGAGGCCATAAGAATTAAGAAAGATGAAAATAATCATGGATTAACTAATTTTGCTACCAAAGAAACTGCTAAGATTACAATAATTAAGGACGTAACTAGCAAAATATACACAAAGCTAAAGAGAGGCGGGCTACAGGGCGCTTTAAAGGTTGAATCTTCCAATAAGAGTTATAAAGCTACTTGGCAGCGCTAAAACTGCTTCTTAGTGCTACTCTCATATAATTTTGATACGACTAAAATAACAATTTAGTATAGGAAAAATCTAAACAAGTTGGGTTTGGGGCAAATGAACCTATTTAAGCACCTCCGGGTGCTTCTTTTATACTGAGAAACAAGATGCTACCACCAGAAGCAGTCCAAGAATTTAAACAAATATACTTCCGAAAATTCGGAGAGGAATTGAACGATCAGGAAGCCACGGAAAAAGCCAACCGAACCTACGAACTCCACAAAGCCCTTTTTGATTATCTGTCAGCAGAATCCCAAAAAGTAGTGAACAAACATGAATCAACAAGCCTCCATAAGTGAAATCCAAATATCTCCAGTAAAACCCAAAGATGGGCTAATTGCCTTTGCCTCTTTTGTGTTGGATGGAAAATATTATGTCGGAAGTGTGGCTGTCTTTACCAGATTAGGAAAATCCGGCTACCGTCTTGTTTATCCAGCCAAGAAACTAGGAGAGAAGAATTTAAACCTATTCTATCCCATTAACCAGTTCATCGGGAAATTTATTGAAGATGCAATCACAGAAAAAGTTAATGAAATATTTAATGACCAAGGGAACGAAACAATATAGCCAAATATTCGATGAGGGAATTAAATCCGGCATAATCGCTCAAATCGGCGAGAAAGTTCTTGCACTTTTGGCTGCCTTAGCGTGTTTCATGAATAAAGACGGCCAGTGCTACCCAAAAGAGAGCACCTTAGGCAAGATATTGGGCAAATCGGAGAGAACGATTGCCCAATGGGTAGCTACCGCTAGAAAAACAAAGTATCGCAATGTGCCCGTGATAACAGCAATACAAAACAAGAAAATAGTACACGGCAAATGGGAATTTAGTAGCAATCAATATGTAATCTCTGCACCAATAAGAGAAGACCTTATTTCTCGCTACTATTCCGTAGGCAGAAATCCGCATACGGAAAATAACAAGGTAAACCAAGATAAAACCCACTTACCGCAAGCAGAATTTCCGTCATCGGAAAAACTGCCTACAAACGATATCCCCTCGGTAAACAATATTTATAATAACGATAAGAGGCAATCGCTTATAAATAAATTCTCTTTTAAGGGAACGACGCTGACCGAGTTTAGCGAGCAAGCACAATCCGGAGAAGATTACAGATGCCTTGAAATAGCAGAGTGGCTAGGAGAAGAACATATAAACTTTATACTTAGTGCTAGGAAAAATCCTAAGTGCGGTATGAATGGGATAGATTGGGCATTCAGTACCACAAAAGATCAACATCTAAGGAATAAAGCACAGAACAAACGGAAGCTATTTAATTTTTATATCCAGCAATATAAACAGGATGAATAGTTGTTCCGATAAAAATATGATATATTTATTCCGTTGCCCATAACCACATAATATTCTCGCGGTTTTTGTTTAGCATTGTTGCCCTTAAAGGGGTGATCTGCCAGCAATACTATTCCGCGAGGGATAAGTGGTTGGGCAACCAGGTCGCCCCTTTAAGGTTTTATGAACACTAACCCAACGAAAATTAAATACTTTCTATACGCCCGCAAGTCATCCGAATCAGAAGACCGGCAAGTTTTGTCTATTGATTCACAAATAGACGAACTGAAGAAGTTAGCCAAACGGGAAGGACTGGAGATTATAGGCAAACCGCTATATGAATCCCAATCGGCTAAAGAGCCGGGCCGGCCGATTTTTAACCAAATGTTAGAGCAGATACATAAAGGCGAAGCGCAAGGCATTATCTGCTGGAAGTTAGATCGACTGGCCAGAAACCCGATTGACGGTGGAAGTATTAACTGGATGTTGCAACAGGAAGTAATAAAACACATCCGAGCTTACGACAAAGACTATTATCCTACTGATAATGTTTTGATGATGAGCGTAGAGTTCGGCATGGCTAATCAATATCTCCGCGACCTAAGCCAAAATGTTAAGCGTGGATTAAGAGCTAAAGTTGAGATGGGCATTTATCCGGCGCCGGCGTCAATCGGTTATGTAAATGACAGATATGCCGTTAAGGGCAACAAGACAATCCTGCCGGACGAAACACGCTTTGACTTGGTGCGAGAATTGTTTGACCTAATGCTTACCGGCTCATACTCCGTTCCGCAGATACAGAAAATGGCTCATAAGAAATTAGGACTTACTATGCCTAGCGGCAGGCCAATAAGCAAGACCGCTACCTATTATCTTTTTACCAATCCATTTTATTACGGCTCTTTTGAATATCCACGCAAAAGTGGCAACTGGTATAAAGGTATACACAAGCCGATGATTACAGAGGAAGAATACGACAAGATACAGATAATCCTCGGCCGAAAGGGAAAACCGCGCCCCAGAAGCCACGCATTCGCTTTTACGGGCATGATTAGGTGCGGTGAGTGCGGAAGCTCAATCACAGCCGAAGAAAAGGTTAAGCGACAGCAAAACGGCAATGTTCACCACTACACCTATTACCACTGCACAAGAAGCCAAAACCCAAACTGTACCCAAAAATGTATTGAAGAAAAAGAGATAAGCAGGCAGATACAGGCAAAGATAAATAAAATTGCTATTCACACAGAATTTACAGAATGGGCTTTGGATTTATACAAAAAGGAGAACAAGAAAGAAGCCGGTAACATCACTAAAATTATTGATAATGTCCAAAAGGCATATAAAGCGGTCGTCGAGAAAATAAAGAGGGTTAATAATATGCGCGCAGACGAGGAACTTACGGACAAAGAATATAAAGAAATGAAGGGCGACCTCAACAAAGAGAGGATACGGTTAGAAGAACTGCTGAAAGACGCAAGCGACCGGATAGGCAAATGGATTAAGAAAGCGGACGAGATGTTTCAATTCGCCACAACAGCAAAAGAATCTTTTGAAAAAGGCGGATTAGAAACAAGAAAAAGCATACTCACTAATTTAGGATCGAACCTCCTGCTAAAAGACAGAAAGATAAGTATTACAATAGAAAAACCGCTTTTATATCTTGAAGACGCGTCAAAGGAGTTAAAGCGAATACATGGGGCGATAGAACCTCGCAAGAATGGCGTAAATAAAGAACAACTCGCGTCTTTATACGCGAGCAGTCCAATACTGCGGAGGGAGTGGGAGTCGAACCCACAGACGGCTTTAAAGGCCGTCACGGCTTAGCAAGCCGCTCGTTTAACCATTCACGCATCCCTCCGAATATATCCAAAATTTTCATAAATTCCCATAAGACCTTGCAAAAGTTTAACATCGAAATATTTGATTGTACAGGTGCCATTATAATTTAATCTTTTCATTGTGTTTGTTGGTTTCGTTATGGTTGGTTTCCAAAATCTATCAATAGGAATATTTAACATTTGACTCCAATAAGAAGTTACCCTTTTTATATCATGTGTGTTGTGTAGTTGAAGATGTGCGCGAAATTTATTCTCGTCTAATTTAAAAGCCTTGCGCAAGAGAAAAAGAAATGTTGATACCATCCTTTCGTCACTGTTACAAAACGCGATACAATTTGATGAGGGGTATTTTGATCCTTCACACCAATAAAAAATAGAGCATATCAGCCTAGCTTTTTTTGTTGAGACGTTATTAATATTGAAAGTGGGCAAATAGCGTTTTTTTGTTTCATTTACCAACTTTTGCGATCGTAAAAAATTTGGATCTTCATTCGCTATATCTTTGACCCATTTTGATATAGTGGTATCTGGTATACCAAAGAAAGATTCCAATTTTCTTAAAGACAACTTTTCACTTTTTCTCTTTTCGCGTACCTTTTTAAACAAATCGTCAGTGTAGAATTTCATGACTTTATTATAATCAAATTCTTAAAACAGTGCAATGGTTAGTAAACCTTATTCTTATCCCTTCGCAACCACTAAGCCGATTACTTTTTCGGCGCCGGATTTTTTTAAAATTCTGGCGGCTTCGTCCAAAGTGGAGCCGGTGGTGGAGATATCGTCCACCAGAATCACAACTTTGCCTTGTACAAGATCGGATCTTGGACAAGCGAAAATATTTTTGGAATTTCTTGTTCTCTCTCGTTTATCTTTCAACTCGGCTTGAGGTGTTTTATGTTTCAATCTTAGCAAGACATTGTTTTCCATTTTTAAGTTAAATTTCTTGGCTAGACTTTGAGCCAAAAGTTGGGATTGATTGTAAGAACGCCAGTTGAAGCGTCTTTGGTGAAGGGGAATGGGCACAAGCAGTATTTGCTGATGGTAATTTTCTAAAAGTTTGTCTATTTTTTTTCGACGCAAGTAGTCCTCGAGCAAATTGGCCAGGGGCATTTGAAGATCTTTAATGAAACGATATTTAAAAGCCCAAAGCGCTTTTTTCACAATCGGCTCTTCATAATCGGCGGCCGCCCATAGAAAATCTAAGTAGTGGTCCTGGCGGCAAAAGGGGCAAGTTTGGCCATTCAAAGAACGAGAGGAGCAAAAAGTACACTCCGGTTCAACTTTAAATTTTACTTTTTCCAAACACGATGAACAAACATAGTCTTCCTGCCCTTCAGTCGGAGGACTGCTTTTTAAGCAAATTAAACAGCGGACCGGAAACAAGAGATCAAGAAAAAAGTTTTTAATCGGCGCTATGGATAACTTTGACATTGATATATGCTATAATTTACTTAATGAGTATTACCTCCTTTTTTAAATTTGGTTCAAGGAGTTCTTTGGGTGTCGATATTGGGACCTCGGCTATCAAAATTGTAGAGTTAACCCGAGAAGGGGGCCGTTTTAAATTACTGAATTATGGTATTTTCCAACTCGAAAATCAAGAAGAAGCCATTCAAACCAACCAAAAAATTACTAAATTGCCCGATCAGGCCATCATTTGGGGAATCAAGGAGGTAATCAAACGGGCCAAACTGGGAAGCAATAATGCCGTGGCTTCTATTCCTTCTTTTTCCACTTTCTCGACGGTTATTTCCTTGCCATATCTTTCGGAAAAAGATCTGGCCAAAACTATTCCTTTCGAGGCTAAAAAATATATTCCTTTGCCCTTAAGCGACGTCATTATCGATTGGTCCATTATTAACTCGGCCTCCCTTAACCAACCAACCGCTTCTAACTCGCCGCCTAGTGTGACAGGCTCGTCCCCCAGATCTGTTCTGACGGTTGAAGTTTTTTTGGCCGCTGTACCTAAACACGAAGCGGAGCGATACAAAAAGATTGCCAACGGAGCGGGTCTTAACCTAACTGCTCTGGAACTGGAAAACATCGGTCTGATCCGGTCTTTGGTGGGTAACGACCAAAGTCCTTTGACCATTGTTAACATTGGCGGACGGAGCACCTCTATTTTGGTGGTTGACAAAGGCCATGAAAGAATAGGCCATACTTACGAATTGGGCGGATTCGAAATTACCAAATCCATTGCCAAAGCGATGGGGGTTAGTTTGGCGCGAGCTGAAGAACTGAAAAAAACGGTCGGGTTGGGGTCTGACGGCGTGAAAGTGGTGAGCGAAGCGATGCTTTCTTTGATTGACATGATGGTTTTTGAAACTAAAAAAACAATCTCTTCTTACGAAACGGCCAAGAGCACCAAAGTGCAAAAGGTTATTCTGGTTGGCGGTTTAGCCAACATGCCTCAATTTATAGAATATTTTAAAAACAAACTGGGAATGGATGTTTCTTTGGGCAACCCTTTTGCTCGCTTGGTTTATCCCAAAGAAATCGGTGCTCTTACTGCCGAATTGGGGCCGGTCTTTTCGATTGCTATCGGCCTGGCTATGCGCGGAGCATAACTGGTTGTTGGTAACTAGTTTTTGGTGAAGAGAAGATTTTAGTATAATTAATATAGTAAGTTAAACAGTTTCGGGTTCTAAGTTTTCAGTTGATTTTACCAACAACTAAAAACCAACAACTAAAAACCAACTATGGAGCAGGGAGGGACAATTTCGCTTCTGCCGGAATCAAGGCGGAAGTTGGAAATAAACGTACCGGGAGAAAACCGGCCTCTTTATATGGGGGCGGCGGTGGTTTTTATCAGCCTCCTGCTTTTTGTTACTCTTAAACTCTACACTTCTTCTTTAACCGGCCAATTCACGGAGTTGGAAAATGAAATTAATACTACCGAATCTCAAAGAGATAAACAATTTGAAAAGGAGGCTCTTTTATTGAATAAACAGTTTGCTTTAATCGGCAGTCTTTTGCAGAACCACTTGATTTGGTCCAATGTTTTGATTAGCGTGCAAAACCTTACTTCTTCCCAAGTGCAAATGAAAACGGTTTTGGGCAATATCAGCGAAAGTAAATTGGAAGTGGTCGGCAGAGCGGCCAGTTTTACTACCATTGCCAAACAGATTGCCGCCTTGCTTTCCAACGAAGCCGTTACGGATGTTTCTCTTGATAAAGTCTCCAGTTTTTCCACCGGGGTTTTGGAATACAGCATGCGGATTGTTTTTGATAAAAATAAATTTCTGCTGACTAAAGAAAAATGAATCCCGAACGAGTTTTACATTTGAATAAAATCATTTTTAAACAGTTTTTACTGTGTGTTTTAATTAACCACATTATAAAAACTCGTACGGGATGAATTATAAAAAACTAATGGGGGCAGGAATGGGGGCTCTGGGGTTTATCCTTTTTGCCGTTTTGGTTTGGCCGCTTTTTAAAGGCATTGGAGAAATTAAGGTGGCCATCGAATCCAAGCAGACTGTTTTAGACCAGAGGACGGCCGTTTTAGATAAAGTAAGAGGTCTGAAAAAGAACGTTTCGACCAAACAGTCAGAAATTGAACAGTTGGGGGTTATTCTTCCGTCAAACAAAAAATTACAGGACATTGTGGTGAATGTGGAAGAAGCCTCTCGGCAATCCGGCATCAGCTTAAGAGAATTGAAGACTTCCAAGGTGCTTTCCCAAGATCCGGGTTCTCCATATCAGGTTATTCAAGTCGAGCTAAGCGGCTCCGGGTTTTATCAATCGGTAGTAGATTTATTTAAGAGCCTGGAAAAAAATCTTAGAATTTTTGACGTGCAAGAGTTTACTATTTCTGTGGACTCCGCCGAAGAGGCGACTGGCTTGCTTAACTTGGAGCTTAAATTCTACGCTTATTACTTAAATGGCTGATAATTCTGAAAAACTTTTTGTTATTCTCATCTTGTTTTTTGGCTTGGCCGTGGCTTTTCTTTTGGCTTCTAATGCTGAAGCGCCGAGTGTTGTAGAAACGGCCATTGTCCGAGAAATTTCTCCCGAGCTTAGTTCGGCCAAGCTCGATTTTTCCATTTTTGACAGCATTTTATTCAAACAACTGAAAGTTTTTGGAATTATTCCGGTCAATCCGGGACAGACCGGGCGAGAGGATCCATTCAGGCCGTTTTAGTTAAAAGTTTATCAAGTTCGTAAAGTTATAAAGTTAATAAAGCATGAAGATTAAAAATCCCACTTTATAAACTTGATGGACTTTATAACTTTACAAACTAGTTTGCGAAGCAAACATGATTAAAATCCCGCAGACTTTAACTGAAGAACTGATAAACAGGGGAGTCATCGACCAGGAAAAGGCCGCTCTTTTGGCGGATCAGGCCCAAAAGGACAACAGAGACTTTGGACGGCTCTTGGTGGAACAAGGTGCCATTAGCGATGAAATTCTTCTTAATCTTAAATCGGAAATTTATAAATTGCCGATCTTTGATGTCACCAAAGTCAAGGCCGATCAGGCCCAAACTCTTTCCAAGGAAATTCCGGAAGATATCATCAGTTTTTACCAAATTATTCCTTTTGAAAAAGAAGACACGGTTTTGCGTGTCGGCGTTTTGAATCCTGAAGATATCGATGCCATGGAAGCTCTTAAGTTTGTGGCCGAAGACCGGGGTTTATCTTTGGAAAAGTTTGCCATTAGCTATCGGGATTTTGACCGGATTTTAAAAAATTACACTTCTCTGGTGACGGAAGTGGACGAAGCTTTGGAGCCGGTGGAAGAGGCGGAAGGAAAAAATAAACTGGAAATTCAAGCGGCTTCGGGAACCCTGGAGCAAATTACGGCCGATTCTCCCATTACCAAAGTGGTGGCCATTATGGTGAAGCATGCCGTAGAAAACAAAGCTTCCGATATCCATATCGAACCTTTTGAAAAAAATATCCGGATTCGTTTTAGAATTGACGGTATTTTGCAATCCACCCTCTCTCTGCCTAAAAGTCTTCTGTCCGCCATTGTGACTAGAATTAAAATTCTTTCCGAAATGAAAATAGACGAGACGCGTCTGCCGCAAGACGGCCGCTTCGGCACTTTTTTGGAAAATCGCAAGATAGATTTCCGGGTTTCCACTTTGCCCACCCGCAACGGAGAAAAAATCGTGATGCGGGTTCTCGATCCTCTGGCCGGCAGCGTCGAATTGGCTGATTTGGGCTTATCAGGACCTTCTTTGGATCTGGTTTTAAAAAATATTGAAAAACCCTTTGGCGAATTGCTAGTGACCGGGCCGACCGGTTCCGGAAAAAGTACTACCCTCTATGCTTTATTGCGGAAATACAACAATGAGGGGATTAACGTCATTACTTTAGAAGATCCGATCGAGTATTTTCTGGAAGGGGTTAATCAGTCGCAGATTCACGAGGAGATTGGCTATACTTTTGCCAGCGGTTTGCGTCATATTTTACGGCAAGACCCCGATGTGATCATGGTAGGGGAGATTCGCGATCGCGAAACGGCCAGTTTGGCTACCAACGCGGCTTTAACCGGCCACGTGGTTTTGGGCACTCTGCACACCAATGATGCGGTGGGCGTTATTCCCCGCTTGATTGATATGGGAGTGGAAAAATATCTGCTGGCGCCTACCTTGAACTTGGTGATTGCCCAGCGGCTTTTGAGAAAACTCTGCCAGAAGTGTAAAATTGAAGCAAAGCCCAATGAGGCCGAAAAAAGAATCATTGATCAGGCCTTAAAAACCATGCCGGAAAATTATCGTCAAACATTGACTAAGGAAGAACTTGGGGCGGATAAGATTTACAAACCGGCTTTGCCCGAAACGGTTTGCAAAGAGTGCGGTGGCAAGACTTATCGGGGACGGATGGCCGTGGTAGAAATTTTAGCTATGACTAACGAGCTGGAGCAGATTATTTTAACTGATTTCAACGAATCAAAAATCAGGACGGAGGCTCAACGGCAGGGGATGATTAGCATGTTTCAGGACGGGGTCATTAAGGTTTTAAAAGGGCTTACTTCTTTAGAGGAACTTTTGCAAGTGGCACAAGAAAACGAGGAGAATCAAGATGTTAAAGAAGAAAAAAAGAAATGAATCCCGTACGAAGTCGCCCTAACGGGCTATATGGGATAAAGCAATATATTAATAATCGTAATACCATCTTACATATCTAAACTTGTGATTTGGTCTTACGACTTCGTTCGGGATGAAAACGACGGCAGAATACAAAAAAGAAGTGGAGGAACTTTTATTGCTCTTGGCGCAAGAGCAAGGTTCGGATCTCCATTTATCTCCGGGAGTTTTTCCCACCATCAGGGTGGACGGCCGTTTAATTCCTCTCAATAACCGGGCGGTTTTAGACCAGGAAACTTTGGAAGGTTATGCTACGGCCATGATGGGAGAAGGAAAAAAAGCGGACTTCTTAAATAAAAAAGAAGCCGATTTTTCTTATGAAGTGGGAGAAAAAGCCAGATTTAGGGTTAATATTTATTTAACACGCGGTTATTTTGCCATTACGGCCAGGTATATTCCCTTTACTATCTTAAGCGTGGAAGAACTTAATTTGCCCCCGGTAATTAAAATTTTTAGCAAGCTTTCCCAGGGGTTTGTTTTGATTGTCGGACCAAATGGTCAGGGGAAATCAACTACTATGGCTTCGCTGATTAACTTAATAAACAAAGAGAGGGTAGAAAAGATTGTCACCATTGAAGATCCGATTGAATACAACTTTTTTTCCGACCGCAGTATTATTGACCAGCGTGAAGTTTATCGCGACACCAACTCTTTTGGTGATGCTTTGCGGTCTACTTTTCGGGAAAATGTCAACGTCATTATGCTGGGGGAAATGCGCGATCTTGAAACCATGAGCGCGGCGGTTTCAGCGGCCGAAACCGGTCATTTGGTTTTTGCCTCTCTGCATACCAATAATGCCGCCCAGAGCATGGAAAGAATAATAGATAGTTTTCCGCCCAACCAACAACCCCAAATTATTTCCCAGCTGGCCAATACGATTTCCGGAGTTGTTTCTCAAAGGTTGGTTCCCGGAATCAAAGGCGGCTTGATTCCGGCAGTCGAGGTTCTCATTGCCAATTCTGCTGTTCGCAATTTGATTAGGGAGGGGAAAATTGAACAGTTGAATGTAGTAATCGACACCAGTCAAGACGTGGGTATGATTTCTTTGAACAAGTCTTTGGCTGACCTGGTTAAAAGAGGAGAAATTGCCAGAGAACAGGCCGAATTTCACTCTTTGAATCCAAAAGAACTGAAAATCTTGCTTGAAGAATAACTTAAAAGTTTAAAATCATGCTGCAATTTTCATACGAAGCAAAAGATTCCGGAGGCAAATTTATTAAAGGCACCATTGAGGCTTTTTCCGAGGACGGTGCCGTCGGAGCCCTTCATCAGAAGGGCCTGGTTATTTTAAGCTTGGTTCAGGCCCAGGATAACCTTTTAAAGTCAGATGTTTTGTCTGTTCTTTCCAAACCAAGTCGCAAAGATGTCGTGGTTTTTACTCGGCAGCTTTCTACTATTATTGCCGCCGATATTCCTTTACTGGAAGGCTTGGAAACCATTGTTCTGCAAACCGAAAAACCCTCTTTTGCTAAAGTAATTAAAGAAATGGCCGACTCGATCAGAGGCGGAAGTTCTCTTTCATCCAGCACCGCCAAAACCCCCAAACTTTTTGGTGAGTTTTATGTCAGTTTGGTGAAGGCGGGGGAAGCTTCCGGCCGCCTGGAGGAAACCCTTTTATATCTGGCGGATTACTTAGAACGGAGCCAAAACTTGAATGCCAAAATCAGGGGGGCCATGACCTATCCCTTATTTATTGTCTCGGCTTTAGGCATTGTGGGGATCTTGATGATGACCACTGTTTTACCCAAACTGCTGGGGATTTTAACCGAATCGGGAGTGGAAGATATTCCGCTGATCACCAGAGCTTTGATGTTCTTATCGGATTTTATAACCAACTATATCTTTTTTATTGTTATCGTTTTGGCTTTTCTGTTCTGGTTTCTAAGGCAATATGCCCAAACCGAAGCGGGACGCTATCAGTGGGATCGCTTTAAAATTATCATTCCTCGTTTCGGTCTTATTGTCCGAAACGTCTATATCGCCAGAATTTCGGAAACTTTGGCCACCCTAATCAAGTCCGGAGTACCCATCTTGGAATCCTTAAAAATTACCTCGGAAATAGCGGGCAACTATATTTTCAGAGATATTCTTTTGGAGGCCAGGGAAAGCGTCAGGAACGGAGGGAGTATTTCCGGGGTGCTGGTAAAATATCCGGAGGTGCCTCGTTTAGTTTCCGCCATGTTGGCCATTGGTGAAAAAACGGGAAAAACCGACTTCATGCTTAATAATATTTTCAAATTTTATAACACCGAAGCGGATCGAGATATCCAGAACCTGTCTCTTTTGATTGAACCTGTTTTACTGTTGTTGCTTGGTTTGGGGGCGGGGATTCTAGTGGCGGGGATACTTCTTCCCATCTTCAGTTTAGTCGGCGCAGGTTAAAACTTCCCTGCTAAAATCACGGAGCCTTGTAGATTTAAAGGCTCATCGTGATTTTATCCCTCCGGGTTTCCTCAACTTCTTCGTTAAAATCTCCGTTTGAGACTCGCCGTATAAGTATACGCCTCGTCTCAAGCCTCGATTTTGCCTCGAATTTGAGAGAAACGGGAAAGTTTTATAATTTAAGCTGTACTGTGGATAACTACATTATTGAAGTTGCTTTTTTTAGTGTTACAATAGTCTATATAAATAGAATTATGAAGCATGAATTATGAATTATGGTTTTTAAAATTCCTAATTCCTAACTCCTAACTCCTAATTCAATTCACTATCTATGAAGATGTTTCCAACTGGCGGTGGTGGCAGGAAAAGCAACCTTCGGCCAATCAATGTGCTGAAGTTATCCAGAGGTTTTACTTTGGTCGAGTTGCTTGTTGTTATTGCTATTATCGGGATCTTGGCCACTCTTCTTTTGCTGCAGCTCGGCACGGCCCGTTCCAAAGCCAGAGATGCTTCCAGAATTGCCCATATTAACCAAGTGCGTTCGGCGGTGGAGTTCTTTTTTGATGATAACGGGAAATACTTTGATTCTACGACTATGACCACCCTCAAGGGTCTTACCCAGATCCCTCGTGATCTATTGGCGGCCGATTGCACCAACAATGTCTATGACGGACGGACCAGCGGAGCGGCGCAGTGTTATGGTTATGCTTGGAGTCCGGCCGCTAATCCAATCAAATACCACATTTGGGCCGAGTTAGAAGTATGGGCCAAAGCTTTGGATCAAGATACTGACATCAATAGCACTGGGTGGAGCGGAGCACCAGTGAACGGTGGTGTTGACGCTAAAACTAATTGTACTCCGGCGGCTAGCGACTGTGTTTACGATCAAGGACAACCATAGGAAGTTTATCAACGGCGATTACCTCTCTTTTTGCCGATATTTTTCTTCAATTTCTCAAGGTTCGACCTTGGATCTTGAAAAAGGTCGAACCTTATAAAGAACAAAACCGCCAAGAGGCGGTTTTGTGATATAATTAAAGGTATGCCAGCAGTTTTTATTTTTCTTTTTGGTTTAATAATCGGTAGTTTTCTGAATGTTTTGATTTGGCGGCTTCCCAGAGAGGAAAGTTTTGTTAAAGGACGCTCCAAGTGTCCGCATTGTGGGCATGCTTTGGGAAGGAGAGATTTAATTCCGTTAGCCAGCTTCTTCTTTTTAAAGAAAAAATGTCGCTATTGCCGCAAAAAAATAAGTTGGCGCTATCCTTTGGTAGAGTTGTTAACGGGAACCGTCTTTTGGTTTTTTTGGCAATTTAACCAGTTATCAGTTAGTAGTTACCAGTTACCAATTTGGCTGGCTATTTTGGCCCTGTTGATAGTTTTGATTTTTATTGACTTTGATTATTATATTATCCCTGATAAAATATTAATAGTACTGGCCTTACTGGGTTTGTTAAACGTTTTTTTCTTAAGTCGGTCCTTGGCGTTAACAAATGTAGTGACAGCAGCAGCGGCGGGTTTAGTCTTTTTTCTCATTTATCTTTTCGCCAACGCTTACTACGAAGGCGGGGGAATGGGCTTGGGCGACGTCAAGCTAGCCGCTTTGCTTGGTTTTATCTTTGGTTTTCCGGCGATTTTGCCCATTATCTATCTGGCCTTGATCGCTAGTCTGCTGGTCGGTTTGGTATTGCTCTTATTCTTTAAGGGGAGTTTAAAAACAAAACTTCCGTTTGGCTCCTTTTTGGGAGGAGCGGCCATAGTTTATGCTTTATTTAATAAATTTTTCTTACCGAGTTTAATGCCTTACATTTTCAGGTTATATATTTAAAAATGACAAAAGACTTTTCTCTTAAAAAACACTTTACCACCCTGGCCGTTTTAGTGGCCATTTTTTTGGCTTTGGACTTTGCTACTCCCGGTTTGGATTTGTTGGGTTTTAAATTTGGCCGAATGGCGACCGCCTCTTTGATGATTGATTACGGACGAGGTGCTACCCGGCAATTTACGGGGGAAGTGGTTAACAAAATGAGCGTTTTTGACGCGCTGATTGCTTCTTCCAAGAGCGGACTAAAGGTAGATTATATTCACAATGGACGTGATTTAACCTTTCTTTCCATAGACGGAAGAAGTGGGGCGATTAAAGTAAAAATTAATAACGAAACAATTCCGGTTGAAAATCTTAACCAAACTATGGTAACTCAGGGAGATCTTATTAGTATTGAGTTGCCATAATGTCGAGACTTTCAATCGGAATTGATGTTAGAAACTATGAAAGGAAACCCCGGTTTTACTTTAGTAGAGGTGGTTATCTACTCTGTTTTGCTGGGCGTCTTTTCTACTGTTATTTTAATAAACCTTCGAAGCGCGCAGACCAACAGCTCTGTTTTAGAGAGAGCTTCCGCCGCCATTATTTCTGATCTGCGCCGAGCTCAGAACCTGGCTATTGCCGGTTTAACGTTTCAGGGCCAAAGCGTTTGCGGTTACGGTCTACACTATCTGTCTCCGGACAGTTATCTGATTTATACGGGTGGAGAGGGCGCTTGCTCTTCCGCTAACCGTAATTATCAAAGCGGGACTGATCTAATATTTCAGACCATCAAAATCGTAGAAGGCAACGTTAAATTTAAGTCTTCTTTTGGCGACGTTTTTTTTGAGCCTCCCGATCCGAAAACTTATTTGAATAACCGCTTTTCTCTTTCCGAAGCGCCGCTTGTCATCACGGTGGGCTTTGAAAATCAAAGTTGCCCTTCGGGATGCAAGACTATCGCCGTCTTTCCTTCCGGAAAAATAGATTTTAATTAATCGTCCCCATGCCGAAGTTGAACCGCAACGCATTGAGCGTTTATCCCAAAAAACTTCATAATCAAGCCGGCTTTACTTTAATTGAGCTGATTGCCTCGCTCTTTATTCTGATTGCCATTTTAGATATTTTTATTTTTATTTCCTCCAGTCTCAATAGTTCTGCGGTTTTGCGTGACAGTCTTATTGCTTCCAACTTGGCCCAAGAGGGGGTTGAGGTGGTTCGTAATGTTCGCGATCGGGACTGGTTTTTGGGCAATAGCTTTGGGGCATCTTTGCCGGACGGCTCTTGGAGGGTGCAATGGGACTCGGCCTCCTTGCTGCTTTTAAGCGGCAACCCTTTTTTAAAAAAAGACATGGCCACGGGAGTTTTCGGATATAGCGCCGGAAACGATACTGTATTCAAAAGAGCCATTGACGTTTTAAAAATTTCCGCCAACGAAATCAAAGTAATTTCGACGGTAACTTGGGACGAAAAATCAAATCCCAAAACCACTAACGCCGAAACCCATCTTTTTAACTGGTATCAGCCATAAACAGATGTTTAAATATTTAAATATTAAAAACAAAAATGCGGGCTTTACTTTGATCGAGCTGATTATTGTTATTGCTTTATCGGCAGGAGTTTTTGTTTTGGCATCGGGAATTTTTGTGCAAGCCCTAAAGATACAGCGGCGGGCTTTTTTTGTGCAAAAAGTGCAGGAAAACATCGGCTTTACTTTGGAATCGATGGCCAAAGAAGTTAGAGTTAGCAGTATTAGTACCCCGAGTTCTCTTAATTGCCCCGCCTCGCCCTACAGCTCTTTAAACATTGTTCATCCTGTTAATGGCGATATTGACTACTTTCTTTCGGGTACTGATCTCCATCGGCGCCTGGCCGGAAATGGGGTTGATACGGTTTTAAACTCTGTCGGCACCCAGATTACCCGGCTGGGTTTTTGCGTCAGCGGCAATACGGCCAACGATAAAGCCCAACCTCGGGTGACTATTTTGCTGACTGTCAGCAATGGTAGTACTAATCCGGAATACAACATTACCATTGACGTGCAGACCACTGTCTCCCAGAGACTTTTGAGCGATTAAATAATAATTTTCTACCAGACCATTTAATGCTAAAAAATAATCAAAAAGGGGTAGTAATAATATTTACGGCCATCATTTTGGGGATTTTGATCTCCATTTCTATCGGCTTGGCCGCCATTTTCGTTCCCAAAATCCGCTTGATTACCGAAGTAAAAAATTCGGTCGGCGCTCTTTTTGCCGCTGAAAGCGGTTTGGAGTGGTGTCTTTACAACAACCGAGTTAATCCTTCGCCCACTCCTCTTCCGCCGGTTATGTCTAACGGCGCTACTTTTGTCCTTACTCCGGCCGATTGCTCGGGCAGCAGCCTTAAATCAGTCGGCACCTATAGAGGCGTGACTCGCGCCTTTCAAGTCGACTTTCAGTAACCCCATTGTCAAGGTTGAACCTTGACAATGGGGTTATCTAGCCAAAATTTAGTTGTATTTTCAAAATTATTTATAGAGTTAAAATATTCTGGCAAAGAGTTTTTGTTAATTATCCTTTCTTCTATTCGTTTTTTTCCGCAAAAATCTAAATAGCTTGAATAAGTATAATTTTTCAAAAACTGACTGGCCTTATTTTTATCTTTTATACCATTTTCTTTCCACTCAGAATCGATTATTTTTACTGGGTTTAAATGGATGTAAGAGACCAGGTATTTTAAATAACGATCATCTTTGGCATGTGTAGCTTTAAATCTTCCTTGGAAAAGAGCGCCGGTTCTGTTATTGCGCTTGTTGAAGTACATAGTGTAACCAGTAGTTAACTTTTGCATAAAATTACTGATACCGTTTTCAACTTTTTCTTGCATCAGTAGGTGAAAGTGGTTAGGCATTAGACAATAAGCATCAATATTCACTATAGTTTCTGAACGTTCTAACGAGAGCTTTTCTGATAGTGTTGAGCCTTGGTAGTCACTCGCGTGGAGTGTTTCTTTGTTATTACATAAATAGAGTAATGCTAAAAATCTTTCATAGTCTGCTTTTAAGAGAAATACTTTTCTCTTTTCTGTACCGCGATTATATATGTGGTAAAATTCTTCTGGTGCGAAAATAACTTTTCTTGACATCCTTTAATTTTATAGAAATCATTGTCAAGGTTCAACCTTGACAATGATCGGGGCCTAAGGGTGCTTAAAATTTTCATAAATTTGTGTTAACTTATCAGCATAATGACTAGGCAGGAAGCCAGAATTCGGGTTGAAAAACTGAAGAAATTGATCGACAAGTACCGTTATAGCCGGCTGGTTTTGGATAAGACTTTGGTGGAAGAATCGGTAGAAGATGCTCTAAAAAAGGAGCTTTTTGATTTGGAGCAGAAATGGCCGGATTTGGTTACCCCCGATTCTCCCACTCAGCGGGCCGGCTACAAGCCTCTCGAAAAGTTTGCCAAAGTTACTCATCCGGAACGGATGCTTTCTTTTAATGATACTTTTGATGAAAAAGATATGCAGGTGTGGGTCGAGAGGGTGAAGCGGCTAGACCCTCGAGCGATTGATGACGGTTTTTATTGCGAATTGAAAATTGATGGTTTGGCCATCGAGTTGATTTACGAAAACGGATTTTTAAAAACCGGCTCAACCAGAGGAGATGGAACAGTAGGAGAAGATATCACCCAAAACCTCAAAACGATTGAAGCGATTCCTCTTAAACTAGAAATATCGAAATATCGAAATATCCAAGTTCCGAAGGAACTTGTTGTGCGGGGTGAGGTTTTTGTACCCCAAAAAGAATTTGCCAGAATTAATCATGAGCAAGAAGAAGCGGGGGAGAAAATTTATGCCAATCCACGTAATTTGGCGGCCGGTTCGGTGCGTCAGTTAGATCCGGCCGTAACGGCTGCCCGTCGGCTGGACTCCTTCGCTTATTCTTTAGTTACCGGCTTGGGCCAGAAAACTCACGAAGAAGAGCACGAAATTTTAAAAAAAATAGGGTTTAAAACCAACCCGCATAACAAATATTGTCGAAGTCTGAAAGAGGTGCAGGAGTTTAGAGATTATTGGGAAAAACATCGTGGAAAATTAAATTATGAAATAGATGGCGTGGTGGTCATTGCCAACGAGAATCGCATGTTCAAAAAATTAGGCGTGGTGGGTAAAGCTTCTCGGGCGGCGGTGGCTTATAAATTTTCTCCCAAGGAATCTACCACCAAAGTCAACGATATTATAGTCGGTGTCGGCCGCACCGGCGTTTTGACACCGGTGGCAGTTTTGACACCGGTGGAGATTGGGGGAACCACTGTTTCTCGAGCCACTTTGCATAACGAAGACGAGATTCGGAGATTGGATGTGCGGATTGGAGATACGGTGGTGGTGAGACGGGCCGGGGACGTTATTCCCGACGTTAAAAAAGTTCTCACCGAATTGCGTACCGGCCGGGAAAAAGTTTTCCATTTTCCCGCCAAGTGCCCGGTTTGCGGGGGGCCGGTCAAGAGAGCAGAAGGAGAGGCGGCCCATAAATGCATCAATAAAAGTTGTCCCGCTATCAAACGAGAGGAGATGTATCATTTTGTTTCCAAAAGCGCTTTGGATATGGCGGGAATAGGTCCAAAACTTATTGATCAGCTGATGGACATCGGACTGATTAAAGATCCGGCCGAACTTTACCTTTTAACCAAGGAAGATTTCTTAAATTTAGAACGTTTTGCCGACAAATCCGCCGAAAATGCGGTGCGGGCCATTCAGTCTAAAAAGAAAGTGGCTCTGGGCCGTTTTATTTTTGCTCTTGGCATTCCTCATGTCGGTTCGGAAACGGCTTTGGATTTGGCTCGGACTTTCGGTTCTTTGGAAAAACTTTCGGGAGCAGGCCTGGAAGAATTAAGTAATTTGCACGACATCGGACCGGTGGTAGCTGAAAGTATTAGTAACTGGTTTAAAAATGATTATAACAAGAAACTTTTGGAAAAGTTTAAAAAAGTCAGTCTGCATGTTTTGCAACAGGAATCTGCTCAAAAATCCAGCAAGCTTAAGGGCTTAACTTTTGTATTTACCGGCGGTTTAGAAACGATGACCAGGGAACAAGCGGAAGAGTTAGCCAGAGAAAGTGGGGGAAATGCTTCTTCTTCGGTGGGCAAAGAAACCAGTTATGTGGTAGTCGGAGAGGAGCCGGGATCAAAGTATGAAAAGGCAAAAAAAATCGGTGTAAAAGTTATCACCGAAAAAGATTTTTTGAAGATGCTGAAATAACCTCGAGAGGCTCAAGGCAAATCTGCCATACGACCCACTTTCGACCCTCGACTCTTCGCTCGGGAGTTTTCAAGTGGGTGTATGGCTGATTTGCCTAATTCTCGCCTCTGAATGGTTGTAAGTATTCCTTTTTAAGCTCTGGCAGTCGGTCATTTTTAATCGCTTCTCTTGTTTCCGTCATCAAGTTGTTGAAAAAGTAAACATTGTGGACAGTGGCGTTTTCTCCGGCCAGTAGATCTTTTGACTTGAACAATCTATGCAGTTCAGCTTTCGACACGACATCGCAAGTCGTACATTGGCAGTCTTGTTCTAATTTAGATTGGTCGTCTTGGAATTTTCCCTTGGTAATATCAAGATGCCCCTTTTTAGTGTAAATACGGCCATGGCGCGCTTCGCGGGTGGGGATCACGCAGTCGAAAGTATCAATTCCCAGCTCCACGCTTTCAAAAATATCGTCGATTTTTCCAATGCCCAAAAAGTGCCTGGGCCGGCTTTCGTCCAAGTGGGAGATAGCCCAGCGCAAGACATCAAACATTCCGCTTCGGGACCGGCCCAACGAGCCGCCGATTGCTATTCCGCCGAAAGGCAAAGAGTTGATAAATTTTGCGCTCTCTTCTCGTAAATCTTTAAATTCTCCGCCCTGCACAATACCGTAAAGAATTTGGTCTTTTCTGGTGTGGGTTTGCAGGCAAATTCTAGCCCAGCGGTGAGTTCTTTCCATAGCTGCTTTAGTGTATTCATAGTCGTGGTGAGGAGAAGTGCATTCGTCAAAGGCCAGAATCAAGTCTGCCCCTAATTTTTCTTGAATTTGGATTGAAAGGGCTGGTCCTAAAAATTGATCTTGGAAAAAAGCCCCCTCTTCGGTAATTTTAACGAGATTTTTGTCGGGTCTAAATTCCAAGGTTCGACCTTTATCTGTTAAAGGTCGAACCTTGGCTTGATCGGCAGGAAAAAAA
>Ga0209541_10005408_pt1 | contig 22284 bp, 28 predicted proteins | sample RifCSPlowO2_01_FD_184027 | JGI IMG/M metagenome (GOLD analysis project Ga0209541, IMG submission 184027) | Groundwater microbial communities from Rifle, Colorado - Rifle CSP2_plank lowO2_0.1 (SPAdes) (version 2) | ecosystem: Environmental > Aquatic > Deep subsurface > Groundwater | place...
AATAATGAAGTTAGAAGAATTGTTCTTACGAAAAGAAGAATTGCCTATCAGACGTGAAACTGATTTTGTGGTTCCGATTTATCCTGCGCTTCTCAGAGAGGATATACAATTAGATTCGCAGATTGCGCATCGAGTTTTTGCGCAAGTGGCACAAGAATATTTGTTAGATTTGGGGAAGTACACTGAAACGATGCAGGATGAAAAGAAAAAAGAGTATTACCAGCAGATGTTGCGTAGAGATGCAACTGTTGTTCCAGATAAAAATGGTGAGCAGACTTTTCGAGGGTGGCAAGATCTTGTGAGGACGTCCGATACAGGTTTTGCGACGGTTCTTGCTCAAGGCCCAAGTAGTGGTGGCTCATTATATTATAACGAGAAAGATCGTGAATGTGCACAAAAATTTATTTTTTCTCCGCTAGTTCTATTTTCTGAAGAAAAATTTCTAGCTTATTCTAGTAAGAAAATTAACTTTTCTGGTGCACAAGTTCAGGCGTATGGTTACCATAACATTGATACTTTTCCTCAAGCGTTGTTTTTACGTAATTGGGCGATGTTGTATCTGAATTCTGCTCTGAGAGAATTGGAGATGCAGGGGAAGTTGTAGAGGAAAAATATTTTTTTGAGGAGAGAGAGAGTTGAAATAACGAGGAGAATAAATGAATCTAGAAGATGTATTGTTGCGAAAAGAGGAACTGCCAATTATTGGCGAGAATAGATTCCAAGTGCCTATTTATCCGTCGTTGTTACGCTCGGATGTTGTGTTTGATTCACGAATTGCGTCGCAGGTGTTTCCTATTGCGGCTGAGGAGTGGCATTCTGATTTGACAGCATATGTTCAAAATTTACCTGAGAATACGCCTGATGAAAGATTAAAGAAGAATTGGATTAAAGATAGTTATTTGGATAAGCCTGTTGAAATAATAAAAGAGGGGAATGGACGACAACGATTACGTTTTTGGGAAGATTTGGTAGGTTGTGATAAACGCGGTTTTGTAACACATTTTTCAATTAGTCGAAATGCAGGGGGAAGTTTGTATCTTGGCAATGATTTTGAACGAGAGCAATTTGCGTTTGCTAAATTAGTGAAGTTTAATGATGACAAAAAGAAGAGGTATTCGATTGATAAAATGGGGATGAAGATGAATATGTATAGCATGCATAATGTGGATTATTATCAAGGGGCGTTATTTCTTAGAAATTGGGCGATGTTGTATCTAAACGAGGCGTTGCGAGAAGTGGAGAGGCAAGGGAAGTTGTAAATAAAATTTGAATAATGAATTTCTATTAAACATAAATAATAGTTTAAGAAAATAAAGAGATTAAAATTGAAAAAACTTATGCTGCATTTAATTTTCGACGGCGCTTTTCCTTTTTGATCTTTTTACGCTGCCATTTCCAGCGCATTTGACCTTTTTTCTTCCAGCGTCGTGAACTTCGTTTCATGTAGGTGGAAAAAATGGAGGGGTTTTATAAAGGTTTCTATCTTGGAGTTTAGGAAGAGGATTTTGAAAAATTTAAAAAGTGATTGTTACTATTTTAAAGAAGATACAAAGATAAGATTTAAAAAGCACTTGTTTTTTGAGAGAATAATGATAAAAATCGCAGTTGTAGGGGATATAATTCTTGATAAGAATAGTTATGTATATTATAATACAAAACGAGAAAATGCTCCTGTTTATGATTGTATTGAAGAGAGATGGCAGGCAGGAGGGGCGGCAAATGTAGCGATTAATCTGGCTTCATTGGGAGCTAGCGTAGATTTAGTTGGAGTTGTAGGAAAAGATAGAGAAAAAGAGATACTACAACAAAATATTGAAAAACAAAATGTACGCTGCTTTTTGATTATTGATGATACAAGACGCACGTCTGTGCGACATAGAATTATATCTCAAACGAAGAAAATAATGCGTATTGCGTATGAAGATAGAATATCATTAACAAATTTACAAATACAAAAGATAATTAATCAATTAAAAAATTATGACGCAATTGTGTTAGTAAATTATCAAAATGGGATGATTACGCCGCAATTATTAGATGCATTATCAACAATCTCAGTTCCAATGTTTATTGATCCAAAATCAATGGATCTTAAGAGGAGATATAATTTTAAATTAGTGAAGATAAATAGTGAAGATTGTCGATTGGCAACAAAAGAAAAAGATGATTTAAATGGAGGAAGAGTATTACAACGAAAATTACAAACGAATATTTGTTTAACACGTGGGAAAAAAGGTTCAGTTTTTTTTGGAGATGGCAGTAAGCCTATTTTAGCGAAGAATACATTTGAATCTATTATTGATGAGACGGGAGCAGGAGATACGTTTTTTGCAGTGATCGTTATGCAATTATTAGAGGGAAAAACGCCTCAAGAAGCGATACACAACGCAAATTTTTTAGCTAATGTAGCTACCCAACATCAAGGAGTATATTCTATTTCAAAGGAGGAATTACATGATGTACCATTATTTCCCTGAACGAAAGAATTATGATTTGGCACGAGAAGAAATTGAAAAGCAATTAAGAGAGTTATATACAAAAAGTGAAATATGTAGTGCGTTTTTGTATGGGTCTTATGTTATTGATGAGCATGTGCCTGGATTTTCTGATTTAGATGTGTTTGTAGCGTTACCTCGGGAGAAGATTGAACCAGAGGTGTATACGGCTTTGAACTTGTTGAGTAATACTGTTACAAAAGAGTTTGATATTAATTGTAATTATCAAGTTAGGGGAGGGAGGAATCTTGTGGACCCTTTTATTGCGTGGTTGTTAGGTTCATATAATATTCCAATTGTTGGCGAGGAGCCGAAAAGAGTATTGAATTATGAGGCTGTTTCGCAACAGTATTTAGAAAATGGAGAAAAATTTGCAAGGAAAATAGTACCAAAGTATATTTCTGAAGTGCAGAAAGTATTATTACAGATGGGACCGGAACGAGCGAGTTTTAAGAATGTACCTTTGCCGCCTTCGTTAATTAAAAAAGAAGTAGATTATAGGATAGAGATGGCAGCGTTGATTATTGACAGAGTACTGGATATAAGTATGTATGGGAATTTATTGTTTGATGATTTTGCGTATTGCCGAAAAGAATTTGTGGATAAAAGTATTACACATTTTAAGGGTGTTATTTCTGAATCGAACATCATTTCAGATTGTGTACATTTACGAGCAGAGTGGGGAAAAAATAGATTAGCTGATTTAGATGAGTTGATTAGTGGAGCACCAAGATATATAGAAGAAATTGCGGCATGGATGAGAACACGATGATTATATTTGAAGATAAAGTAGCATCATGGATTGAAGAGATGGAAGTGTTTGAAACGCAAGATCTTAGCTTAGAACAGTTATTAAATTATTATACACCTACGGAACAAAAACCGTTTGGATGTTTATTTTCAGACTATTTGAACAAGGCTTTTACAGAGATACAAAGTCCAGGAGCAGTTTTAGGGGCAATAGGTAATGCAATTAAACGAGGGAATAAATCTGATCCAACTTTGCCACTGAGCATTATAAAATATATTGGGAAAAAAGGAGTACTTGTGACGGTTGAGGATGTAGGAAGTGGATTTGATGTTGAAGAGGTGCAGAGAAAATATAACACTGAAGAGAAGTATTTTCAACATGCTGGAAATGGATGGAAAGCGTATTCACGCGCGGATGTGTTGGTGCAATTTGAAAAAGATGGTCGAAAAATTAATTTGTATTATCCGTTTTCGAGATTAGAGAATGAGTTTTATAGTAGAGAAGGGAAGATTTTTCCTTTTTTTGATTATCGTAATTATGCTGTTGGTGAAAAATATTGGTTCAGAACGAATCAATTATTTGTGAAAGGGAAGAGATTACGTTCAGCAGGGGAGATTTATGAAGGAAAAACGACTCCTGCTATTTTTGATATTTCGAAAACTTTGCAAGAGAATGAGGAATTGCAAACAGAACCTTTATGGGTATATCATGATCGATTTGGTCGCGATATTGTATATGAAGGAAGACATAGGGTGTTGGGGTATCTACTTGCAGAAAGGGAGCATGTGCCGGGAATGATAATTGCGGAAAATCATCCTAAAATTCTGTCTAAACGAAATCCAGCTAAAGTTGATTATTATCGAAAACGGATGATTCCGGTTACGTGGTTTTTGGAGTGTGTGATGAAAAGTGAGTGATTTAGTGGGGCAATAATTATTTTTTTAGATGTTGATTTAAATTAAATGTAAACCCGTTATATTCGTCAATAAAAGTACTTTGCAGGACGTTGTTAAATGCCCAGCGTTTATTTTTGAGTAAATCGGAAAGGGAAGTGTAGATGAGGGAATAGCTGTTTGTGATTTTTGGTTTTTTATTTATCTGTGAATCGGGGATTTTTGTGAAGGGTGAGGTTGTAGGATCAAATGTGGGGTGATCAAATGAATCGAGCGCGGAGTAGGGGAGTTCGAAATAGCTGATTGCAGAATGAGTTGTATCTTTATGAGCGCCGTATGATTTTTGTCCATTATCATACGTGGTGATGTTTGGCCATGGATTATTTTCATTGCCGGTAAATAGGGTAAGATGAGGGACGCCGGTGCTCTCTTCCAAATGAAGCCAAGAGGTGTATTTTGAGGCGACGTGACGTTGAATCCATTCTTCCAGAATTTTAGGAGAAGCGTATTTTGAGGATTCATCAAGGATGATTCTTTCTTTCTCGTTATGATAGATCATCCATTCTTGTAGTTTTATTTTTTCTTCGATTTTACAAGTTGAGATGGTGTTGTCAAATTGAATGGAGTTATTTGGACTGCGAACAAAGAAGAATTCTTTTGTGGGATCGAAGGGGAGAGGTTTCTCAAAAAGATCGACAATTAGATAATCGCCTTGGCCTTGGTAGAGGCTATATTTTGTTTGATGAATTTCAGGGTTGATTTCGATTATATCGTGGTGAAAAGAAAGTTGGTGTTCACTTGGAGAGCCATAGATGAAACAGTCTATTGAACCGTTTGGTTGTGAGGGATTATTTTTTTTAGCAAGAATTGGGATGAGGTGAAATGCAGTAGGATAATTGTTTTCATAGACTTGTGGGAGGATGGCGCCGATGTATTCGAAGTTTGCGAATTCTTCAGGAGGGATGGTTTGTTGTGGTTGATCCTGAACAGAATCAAAGTAGAGCGTTACGTTTTGGATTTCTCTTTTTATTTGAGGATGAGTATTTGAGGCGATGAGGAGGTCGAGTGATTCAAGATAAGGACGAGTGAGGTAGGACATGGGGCTAGTTTAATGAGAGTGTTTAAAATGATTTAGTAAGAAGGATATATACATTATAATTGTAGTTCAAATATTTCTTCTGGGTTTTTGGAGAGGTCGGAGTAGCGAATCCATTTAGGGGTGATTTTGAAGTAGCGTTGGTCTTTATGATTAGCGTATTTTTTGGATGTAGGATTTTTTTTGAGTTGGAGGTTTTTGCACTGTTCGAATTCGTTGCCTGTGACTTCGGATGCGATGCCTTCGTATTGCAGAGTGAGGTTGGTTGTTTCGTCTGTGCCAATGACAATAGATACCCGAGTGTTGTGTTTGAGATTGGTATATTTTCTAGTGGTTGAGAAGGTGCCGAAAATGAGTTCGAGATGTTCTGTTTCTGCGAAGGCGACAAGGGCGCTTTGTGAAGTATTGTTTTTGCTAATAGTTGAGAGGACCATAAGGTTGTTTGTTTTGAGAAAGTTCAGGATTTTATTTTTTTGAGATGTCATTGGTTTATTTTTCTTTGAGTGGGAGGGTTATTATTAAAATATATCGTTGCTGTTTTTTGGCGTAATGATTTATGTATTCTAGGTATTTTTGAAAATGTTTGGTTCTTTTGATTATCGTTAGGGTGTTGGGTTTTGAGGGAATAGTGTAGGATGTGAGTTGGCCGTTGGTGTAGATGAGGTTGCCGCCGTATTCGGGTTGCCAGTGTTCTGTGAGGTCTAAGATGATGTCGTATCCCTGTGGTTCGATGGATTTGTCGTTTAAAAGAGTGTAATCTTTGTGTTGGAATTGGAGAAGTTGAAGATTTTTTAATGATATTTTTTGGGAAAGAATTGTGGCAGTTATAGACTGTATTTCTAGGAGAAATGAGGGGAGTTCTTTTTTTATTGGTGCTTGGGAGTACGAGTAAAGTAATGGTTTTTTTGTATGTTTGAACGTTGATGATTTGATTATTGATTTTATTTTTGTGTATTCTTGTTCTGTGAAGAAGGTATGGAGTTGGATGCTTGGGAGGATTTTATTTTTTTGAAAGAGGGTTTTAAGTTGTTGTACGGTTTCCGATTTTTGATAGATAGGATTAACCATGGAACCACCCGCTGATTGCGATACGTTGTGTATTTGTGATGATTTCTTCAACTTCGTGAAAAGAATTGGTTGTGACGGGGAAGAGGAGTAAGGTGTTGAATGTGGGTTGAGTGCGTTTAACAATTGAGATTGGTTGGTTGTGTTTACTGTTGTAGAAGGCTAAAGCGCCACCGTCGTTCTTTGTTAATGTGGAGAGGTAGTAGATGTAGGCGATTTTTCTGCCTTCGAGTTGATCGTCGTGGGGGAGGAGGTAGTTGGTGTCGATGTAGATGGTGCCGGCCATATCGATGGTGTTTGGGATGAGTTTGATATTTGTTATTTTTGTGAGGTTGTTTGTGAATGCTTTTGATGCGAGGAAGGTGCGGAATTGTTGTATATGTTGGTTGGTTGAGGAGATGAGGTCTTTGGTTTGGTAGAGGCAGAAGAGGTCGGATTGTTTAAGCTCGAATGGTTCGTGTTTGAGGGCTTTGAGAAGATCAATTGCTTGGGGTTTGGGGAGGAAGTTTTTAAGGATGATGTGGGGGAAAGGTTTGCTGTTGCGGAGTTTAGTTTGAAGTGTAAGAATAGAGTGAGAAGTAAAGAATGATTTTTTTTTTGAAAATGGTTGAGTACTATTCGAGCAATTGTTTATGTCCATGACTTATTTTAGGTTAAGATCTTTTCTAACTTTATCATAATATTTATGATCACCTAAGTGAAATTCAATGTAGACAGAATTTTTTATTTTAACGAATAGAATACGATATTCTGTAGTACCAATACTAAACGGATAGCGAAAGGTGAGTAGTTCATTTACGGTCCATTCTTTGTATGGCTTTGGTGAACTAATAACGATTGGTTGGAATTTGTGTTGGATAACTTCATTTAGCCAATTATATATCTTTTGGACTTTTATATCGGTGAGAAGATTAACAATATGATCAAAATTAGTACCTAAAAATTCTACTTTATATTCTTGGGAGAGCATTTGTTCAATGTCTTTCTTGAATTGTTCAGGATTGACCATGTGCAAGACCTCTGGTTATTTCATGGGTTAATTCGTATAATAAGTTTTGGGCTTCGTATTCTTGATATTCTTTGTAATAGGCGGCTTGGGTGTAGAAGAAGCGTTTGGTATATGAAGGTTTGGCGTGTCGAGATATGATTTTTGGGACTTGTTTTTTAATGTAGGCGAGAATTGAGTGATAGTCTTTAAATGAAGCGATTTTGTTGGTTAATTGAAATGAGTCTAATACTTCTTTTGTGTTGAAATACTGAGTGTAGAGGATGAGAAAACGGATATCTTTGTGGTATTTGTCTTTTTGGTTTAATATTGTGGGAATCGCTTCATTGATGACGTGCCAATAATCAGCGAGGGTGACTTTGAGTGGTTTTTGAGGGAGGATATTTTTGGCGATGCAACTTTTAGATAGAGAGTGATAGAATATAGAGTGGAGATCGTTAAAGTCGAGAATAGTTATGTTGACTTTGGGATTATTTATTTTTATTTCTTTTTTTGTTCGAGAAATAATAAAAATGTCGATATCTTTGTATTTTTCTTTGTAGAGAAATGAACCGGTAATAAAACAATATTTTGCGGGAATCTGCTGCAGGATATGTTCTGCTTGTTTTATGCGTTCTTGGATGAGGATTTGGTTGTGAGGGTTGTAAATGATCATTGATGTTACTTAAAATATACTATTCTTTATAAATCTTACTTAAAATTAAGTAAATATATAAAATAAGTAATATTAGGACAGAGTAAAATGTTAATTAGAAACTTATTTTATACGGCTTTGTCAAATCTGGTTTGTTGTATAATTTTTGCAGGAGGGTGATGAGGAGGGGTTCGATGTGAGGACGGGAGGTGAGCAAATATTGAATGGTAAAGAGACTATGGTAGTTATGTCTGCGGGATTGAACATCGCCTGAGCCACGGGTGAGTTCTTTTATTTCTTGGGTGGAGAATCCAGCATCATGTGCTTCAAAGATTTCACTTGCATCGGCAAAAGGTAAGTCGAATTCTTTTTTTCGAGATTTATTATCAATGTAGGATACATGAACTTTGTATATGGCAGAAGAAGAAGAGTCACGGCGATAGGAAAGATACTTATCCACTTGTTGAACAGGGAGATTGAGAAAATAACTGATATCTCGTATGCCTAAACCAATTTTTATACTGCGCTGGAGTGCTTCTTTTTTCTTTTGTTCGAACCGGTTACGGGGGGTTTGTTTTGGTTTATGATTGTATAATGATTCTATTCCGGCTCTTTGGAATATTCTTGCAATGGTTCCACGGGATATTTCTGCTCTTCTGCTGAGTTGATTTATGGAGAGATTTTCACCGAGTTTTTGGGCTGATTCGTAAACTTGAAAAAAGTGAAGATAGAATGGAAATTCTTTTGTGCCACGTTGTCTTTTATCTAATTGGTTGAAATATTCTACGGCTTTTTGTGTGGACCAGGGTTGAGTTTGGGCTTGCTGTACCAAACGCTGAGAGAGAAGATTGATGAGCTGGGAGTGGGCTTGGTTGAGCTGTGCTTTTTGCATTTGTTGAGAGGGTGCTTTTGGTTTGGGGTCCGTAAGTGGTTTAGGTATTTTTAATTTAGGTTCTCTTGGTTTATGGTAAGTTACGGATTCATGTTGATTTTTAATTCGGGAGGTTTTACGTTCTCCACTTTTAAACATAGGTTGGACATTTACGGCTTTCAAAATTTGATTTATACTTGAAGGATAGGGGGCAAATCCAGCGGCTATTGCTAATTCTTTTAAAGTTAGTCTTTCACTGCATTGCTCAGCTTGTTCGTATGCCTGAAATAATGTGAGATATTGAGAAAATGGTTTTATAGCATGATGTCTTATATTTAGGTTCAGGAAATATTCTGTTGCTTTTTGCATTGCCCAGCTGTCTTTTTTTGCAAGTTGGATCATCTTTTGTGATAAGAGGGTGATTAATGAAAAGTGTGTTTCTCTTTGCTGATTGGTTTGAAATTTTTTTGTTTGTTGGCTACGTTTTTTTTCCCAGGTAGTATACCAGCCACTACCTTTGATATATTGCTGAGCCCAGCCATGACTTTTACTTCTACTTGCGCCGATTTCTTCAAGTGATGCGCCTTGTTCAATGAGAGTTTCAAGTGATTTTTCAATAGGTAGAGGGGTGAGATTTTCAGGGAGGGTAAGATTATGGTTATGATAATAAGTATAAAAGGTCAAAGGAGAAGAGAATGAAAAGCGGCGATAGATGTCTATTAAATTATCATCGGCAAGCAATTGTTTGATTGTGTCAACGTAGTCTGCACCACGTCCTTTTTTGAAGAAAAGACCAAGACGACTTGCATAGGATTGGGCGTTTACTTTTGTGAGGTTTAGTTCAGTTGCAATTGCAGTGAGTGGTAATCCTAATGCGAATAATGCTGGGAATTCTTGTTCTTGTGTTGAATACGATTTTGTTTTCTTTTCTAAGGAGATGGTGGTCTGAATGACTTTAGTTATTTCTTTTATTTTTTGTTGTTGGAGTGCATTTAACGCGTAGATGGGTTGAGTACGGCCGCTGTTAGATGTAACAAGTTCTTGTTCGATAATCTGTTCTTTGACAAAGAATTCTAACAACGCAGGGATGTAATCTTCATTGAACGGGATGTATTTGGGATTGGTACTTGCTCTTCTGCCGATATCGGAGAGGGAGATTGCGGCAAAAGGATTTTCTGTTGATTCTTGGAGGATTGATTCGAGTAGGACAGCGGTAATTTTCCCTTCGACAGTTGTATATATGAGGCCGATGTCTGTGGGAAGGGAGGGAAAAGAGAAATTTATTTGAGTAAATGATTTTGGAGAAAGTTGTGAGGTGTGATTTTCTACTTTTTTTTCTATATCTTCAGGAGCAATTTGAGATGATTTTTTTTGTTGTAATGAGTCATAATATTCTTTTGGAGAGGAAAAGCCTTGATGAATCATATAAAGATACGCGCGTGTGGTGTTAAATCGACATCCTATGGCGTGAGTTACACTATTGGGAGAGGCATCAGGATATTCTTTTAAATGGGTACGTACTTTATCAAATAAGGTCTCTGTCATGTTCTCGTTTTTAGAATGATATTTTATACGGCTTTGTTAACTCTGGTTTGTTATATAGTTTTTGGAGGAGAGTGATGAGGAGTGGTTCGATGTGTGGACGGGAGGTGAGGATTTCTTGGATTTTATGTGAATCGTGTCTTCCTCCTTTGGGCTTTGGTAATAACATTCTTATTTCGTCAAGAGAAAATTTTTCATCTGCGGCTTCGTAGATTTGGCTGGCAAGAGAATAACTGGCTGTTTTCTCTATTTTCCGTCTATCTGTAGATTTGTATTCTAGTTCTATTACTGTTGTGGGAGTAACTGAGCCGTAATGGGTAGAGAGATATTTATATACAGTGGGATAAGGAATATCTACAAAATAGCTAATATCAACAACACCTAATCCAATCTGTGCGCCACGAGCCAGAGCTTCTAATTTTAATTTTGGACGACAAATGGAGTTTTGACTGCGAACTTTATTACCAAACATCGGTTCAACGTTGACTGCAGCAAAAATACGTCCTACCGTTGAGGCATAAGCAAATCCTGCTCTTTCTGCTAATTCTTGTAATGTTACTTTTTCCCCTTGTTGTTGTGCCTGTTCGTAAGATTGAAAAAGTGTAACATAGGTAGAGAATGGTTTTGCCTCGTGGTATCTTTTATCCAACTGCACGAAATATTCCACCGCTTTCTGCATTGCCCAGCTTTCTGTTGCAGCGTGTTGTACTAATCGCTGAGAGAGAATTGAAAGTAATTGAGCTTGGGTTGCTTTTTCTTTTTTCGTTTGAAATTCTTGTGTTTGTTCCTGTCGTTTTTGTACCCATTGTCCATACCAGCCACTGCCTACAATATACTGACGCGCCCATTCTCTTGTTTTATGATTAAGTTCACCAATTTCTTCGAGCGATTTGCCTTGTTCGATGAGTGTATCAATTGATATATCTAAACGATGAGGAGTGAGAGGTTGAGGGATGGTGATGTTGTATCTATTACAGTAATCATAAAATGCAATGGCAGATGGAAACGAAAACTTACGATAGATATCGATTAGATTATCCTCTGCAAGTAACTGTTTGATTGAACCAATAGAATGGGCATCATGTTTCTTAAATGAAAGATTAAGTTCACGACCTATCTTATATACTATTTGTGTACTTATGTTCATCTCTGTTGCTATATCGTTTGCAGATAATCCTAGTGTACATAATGTGGCAACGTCTTGTTTTTTCTCTGGGGTGAGTCGTATTCTTCTGGTTCTATTTTTTTTTCTAGGAGAAAGAGATTCTTTTTGAATTTCGAATGGATCTTGTGTTGTGGAGAGAAGATGTTCTAATGTAGGTTTGTTGAGTGCATTTAACGCGTAGATGGGCTGAGTACGGCCGCTAGTGAGGGTGACGAATTCTTGTTGGATTAATCTATCTGTGACATATTTTTCTAACAATGCAGGAATATAGTCTTCATTGAACGGGATGTATTTGGGATTGGTACTTGCTCTTCTGCCGATGTCGGAGAGGGAGATTGCGGCAAAAGGATGGGCGGTTGATTCTTGCAGGATTGATTCGAGGAACAGGTGTTCGAGTTTGGTTTTCACTTTGAGGTACGCAGGGCTGTCATTTGTGGGAAGGGAATGATAGGATGATGATGCAGGAGTGGTTGGTGCAGAGGGGGAAGGGAGGGGAGGGGGAGAGAAATGTGATTTTGGTTTTCGAGATGCGGGTAATTTAATTTCGTCAAAGAAATTATCAAATAGGCCGGGAGGTAACAGAGCGGAGAGATCGGTTATTGTTTGGGTGGTTTCTTTCTGTTGTCGAGCCATGGTTTTGGACTGTATTTTATTATAATATTTTTAAGTCACGCAGATATTGTTCTAATAATTCTTTGTTTTTGTAATGGTGTGCATACATTCCTATTTCTTTTGCGGCTGTAACATACTTTTCTATGTCATCGATGAAAAGACATTCTGCGGGTGCTGATTTTGATTGTTGTGCGGCGATTAGATATATGCTTGGTTCTGGTTTGCGATATCCAACTTCGCAGGATAAAATAATTGGGTCAAATCCTTTAAACAGATTTCTTTCTCTATTTACTTTGGCATGTGGCGGAATGGTATTGGAAAGAATTGCTGTGCGGAGCCCTTGTTGACGCAGTGTCTGAGCAAGTGAGAGAATACTATAATCGATAACGGATCTTTGAGAAAATACATCACTCCATAAATTATGATAATTCAAAGGAAGAGAAATGCCTGATTGATGTTGGAATGTTTCCCAAAATTGTTCATCGTTTAATTCACCAGTTTGATATTTTGGAATGAGTGGAGTTATGATTTCTTCTATACGCTGAGTGGTTAATTGACAATGATGTGCCATGTCAGCAAAAATTAATTCATTGTCAGGATCATAGAGGATAACACGACCAACGTCAAAGATTACGGTTTTTATCATTTTTTTTATTTTATACTCTTATTTTACTTGCTTTATAAAATTCTTCTAATGTGATTATTGTTGCAGGATTATATTGTATTCGATTATCCATTATTTCTCTATAGATTTTTGGTGTTTGCGCATTGAGCCAAAACAGATTAGTATGTTCTGCAGGATTTGCTTTTGCTTTTGGGATAGATGCTGTTTTACAGACCATATGGTTTACTATAGTGCAGTCACCAAATTTTGAGCCAAGCATAATATGAATGGGTTGTGATGTACTCATATCTTTGTAAAAGTCTAAATTGGTTTCTTCTTGTAGTTCCCGGGCTAATGAGTCAATTAAAAGATTTTTAGAGTCAACTTGATAATCAACTAAACCACGAGGAATGGTTTCATGTAATCCTGCCCGAGGACCACGATCAGCACGCGTACCAAATAAAACCTGTTGATTGTCTGTGGTAACATATCCTTCTACACCTACTGTAAAAAATTGCGTGTCAAGAAACTGTTGTTGTTCGACTGACAGCTGCTGGTTGTATGGTTGAGTACGACTATTCTTAAAAAGTACAGTGGCGTAATCAGTTTGATAGGCTTTGACAATGAGAGTCGTATTCTTCACATCTATATCAGATAGACCTGTAAGAACATATTTTGCATCATTGCGTAATTTTTGATTTATTTTTTTCATACCATCCCAAAATTGTTCAATAATTGAGGACAGAGATTTAATTTGTTTTGGAACGGGAGCGGGAATAATTTGAACATCTTTTATGGATGAGAGACCAAAATATGTTGGTGAATAGGTTACACAGCTATCATATATTTCAGCCCAAAGTATAGGATCATTTTTCAAAAGAGATGATTTTGTCATTTTAATTAAAACAGATTATTTTTTTTGATATTATCTATTACTTTTTTTTCAATAAATAATTGCCACAACAACCCCTTGGATCTGTTCAAAACGGACTTTCTGTGGGTCAGCAGTTTGGTTGTTGTCACCTTTGACGATGTAGTATATTCCTTGGTTGTCTTGTGCTATGTTAATGACGCGATGGATGATGATGTCGGTTGCGTCTTGCGCAGATTGATACGCGATGATGTCGCCTAATTTGATGTCGCTAGGTGAGGTTGGTTTGATTTCTAACGCATTGCTTTTTTCGTCGAAGAGAGGTTTCATTGAGCCTGTGGGGGTGAATGTTGCCCAGCTGGCGTCTTTGACGTTGAGCACGATTTGGTTGGAATAGACTTTGATTTGGTCTTGAGTGATGCGATCGCTGGGGGTGATGGTTGGTTGAGAAGAATTTGGTGATAGAGAGGATAATTGAGTGAGAGAGATGATTAAAATTGAGAAAAATAAGAGTGCAAGTATAAATGTGATACTAGTCTTGAGAGAGAGGAGTGACATGATACTATCCTAAAGTAGTATATTATTTAAAAAGGTTGTGGTCGAAATTGTCGTATGTGGAAAAGTTCACTATTTTTTCTTCTTCAACGCAAAAAAATATTGATGACCGAAATATTGCGGGGCGAGAGAACAGAGTTGTTTCCAACCGGGAAAGTTTTCTTTGGGAAAGTTTTCAACAATATCGGAGGGGCGAAAATCGAATACGACTTCTTCTAATCCGGCGGTGCTGAAAAGATGATGCCAGGCGGGCAGAGGAAGTAAACTGGTGTGAGTTTTATGAAACAACTCGAAGCGGTGCCAGTGTCCTTTGTGAGTATATTTATCTAGCTGCATGGCGATACTTTCACCGCTGGGAACGGTAATTAATAGTTTACTTTTAGAATGTAATAGCGGAAGTATTTTTTCGAGAGTGGCTGTGGGGTTTTTGGTATGTTCGAGAAATTCAGAACAGACAATAGTATCAAATGTACCTAAGCGCTGTAAATATTCGGCAGAGGTTTGGGTGAAATCGCAGAGGTAAAAATCTTGAAATTGGTCTTTTGCCATGAGTGCGGCTTTGGGAGAAATATCCATCCCGGCTTTATAGGGGATGTGGACTTGGGCGGTCACGGGATTGCCACCACAGGCGATGTCGAGAAGACGTTGGCCGGTTGCATAGTGTTTGATAAATGCAACGCGAGGTTGAGCGGGTTGCCAGGATTCGTACGGAAATTGGGAAAAGTATTCAAACGAATCACGATGGGGAGCGATTTGGGTTTCTAATTCGGGAGAAATATGAATGTGTGTGTACTGTGTGAGTTCGGAGAGGTTCTGGGTCAGGGGGTCGGTCATTACGTTGTTACTTTCAAGTAGTTTTATAAATGTTTCGGTGGCTAATATTAATACGAATTATCTTTGTTGAAAGAGAGGCGGCAGAGTGAATAGGCGTTCAGGTAAGTCGTAGTCTTTTAAAAGAGATAGAGGGATACCGATTTTGTAAATAGAGGTGGGATGACCGTAGGCTGGTTTTTCGGTGACACAGCCAAGGTAATAATATTGAGGAGGGGATTGTTGTTCTATTATTTGGATGACAAGACCGAGAAGTGATTGGTCTAAAGGGCATTGTGTTCGAATGCTTAGAACTTTCCCCTCAATTCCGGGAGCGATTTCGTAGTTTTCTGTAGTTTGGCTGATGTTCATGTGTTGAAAATTTGAGGGAGTGTTTATAAAAGTTGGGGAAGAGAAAATTATTTGAAATAGGGAAGTAGAGTTTATATAGGTCTTGATATTTTTTCTTGGTATGGACTTTCAACAAGTAGTAGAGGTATATTCGCAACTAGAAAAGACGTCTTCTGGTAATTCTATGCGGGAGATTTTAGCGGATTTTTTTAAGAGTGTACCAACAGAAGATATTGCGAAGGTGGCGTATTTGACGCTTGGGCAGATTGCATCTGAGTATGAGGGAGAAGTGTTAGGGATGGCGGAGAAGTCGGTGCTGAAAGCGGTGGCGATGGCGTCAGGGATGGAACTGGGAAAGTTGGGGAAGATGTTGGATGAAACGGGAGATATTGGGTTAACTGCGGAAAAAGCATTGCAGAAGAAACCGCAGACGCTTGTGCCTCTTGGTACATTAACATTGCGAGAGGTGTTTGAGAAGTTACATAAAGTGACGTCGTTAGAAGGAAGTGGATCACAGGATGCGAAGGTTACAATTATTGCGCAATTATTGCAGAAAGCGTCGCCGAGTGGAGCGAAATATATTACGCGGATGGTGATGAGTACATTACGGATGGGCGTGGGAGATATGACAGTGCTTGATGCACTGGCGATTGCGTATACGGGGGAGAAAAAGAATAAGGGGATATTAGAGGCAGCATATAATATTTGTCCAGATGTTGGTGTGATTGCCGAAACGCTTGTTGTAGAAGGATTGAAGGGTGTTGAGAAGATTGATGTGCATGTGGGCAGACCGATTAAGATGATGCTTGCGCAGCGTGTGGAAACTTTAGAAGATGTTGCAAAGAAGATGCCAGGGAAAGTGACAGTAGAAGGGAAGTATGATGGGGAGCGAATACAGGCGCATAAAGATAAGAAAGGTAAAATTACGTTATTTTCTCGACGATTAGAGAATATCACAAATCAGTTTCCAGATCTTGTGGGGTATTTGGAGAAGAATGTGGATGCGAAAGAATTTGTGGTGGAAGGGGAAGTGATTGCTATTGATGCTGCGGGAAAATGTTTACCATTTCAGACGTTGATGCAGCGGAAACGAAAACATGATGTGGCTGATTTTGTGATGAAAGTGCCGGTGCAATTGAAGTTATTTGATTTGTTGTATTATAATGGAAAGACGCAGTTGCATGAGGCGTATTATACACGGACAGGATTACTTGAGAAGATTGTATCTTGTGGAAAACATCTGACGATTGCAGATAAAATTGTCACAGATGATGTTGAGGAGATACATGCGTTTTTTGTGAAAATGTTGAAGTCGGGATTTGAGGGTATTATTATCAAATCGATGGCAGAGGATTCAGAGTATCAGGCGGGAACGAGAGGGTGGAATTGGATCAAATGGAAAAAAGAGTATGTCAAAGAGATGAGTGATACGTTTGATTTGGTAATTGTGGGTGCGTTTTATGGACGTGGTAGACGGAGCGGAGTGTATGGAGCGCTGTTGTGTGCGACGTATAATGAGAAGACGGATACATTTGAGACGTTATGCAAGTTAGGAACGGGATTAACAGATGAGTTGCTTGAGGAATTGCCTACGCGGTTGGCGAAGTATAAAATTAGTCATAAAGCGGCGCGGTTGCAGGTGAAGCGAGAAATGGAAGCTGATGTATGGTTTGAACCGGCGATTGTGGTTGAGGTGTTGGCGGCAGAGATTACAAAGAGTCCCTATCATACTACTGGTTCGGGGTTGGCGTTGCGTTTCCCGCGGTTTGTGAAGTTTCGCGATGATAAGAAAGCGGAACAGGCGACGACGTCTTTGGAAGTTATGGAGATGATGAAAAGGAAGTAGAATAGAATTAAGAGAAGAAAGATATGTTTTTAGTCTAGAAATTCAATTTTTCTAAATGGATTCTTTTTGAATGTGTGAGGGTATATTTTTTTGAAGATTGCAAAAAGATCTTCATTCAAGCCCCATCCTAGATTATATACATCTTTAGGGTGCGTTATATGACGTAAAGCATATGAAGCAAGGTCTTTTAGAGTGTACTCGTGCGTTATCAAACGATGGATGCGTTGTTCTTCTTCTGGGATAAGCCTATTCATTCGATGATCATAGGCACTGGCAGGATATTTTTCCAAAAAAGAAGTAGTTCCTTCAAAAAGATCGCAGAGAGTTTTGGTGTCATCTTTTTTTGCACGTTGATAGGTATGAAGTAAATCATTGGCAAAAGGATAAAACTGACCAATTTTAATATCTTCAAGCGTTCCTGTAATAAATACACCATCTTGAGGAGATACTATCGCTTTATACATCGTAATCATACCAATTTCCCAACTACGATACAGATAAACTCCTTCTATTTGAGAGGGATGACTTTTATGTGTCATTTGGGATTGTATCATTTTTTTCAGAACACTCTCAAGACTATTTACTATTAAAAATGAGGTGTTGTTTAAAAATGTTTGTGGGGGAAATGTTGGATTTTTGTTTGAGGAGGAATTTGACAAAATATTTAAATATAACCATTGTATCTAGTGTATTAAGTGTAACTCGTGGAGGTAACAATATGGCAACGTTAACATTAGCAATTCCAGAGGATATGAAAGTACAGATGGATAAGTGTGCAGAGATTAATTGGTCGGAAGTGGCGCGAGGGGCGATTCGACAGAAGTTGGCGCAGTTAGTGCTGTTTAAAGCGATTGTGGCAAAATCGAAACTGACTGAGGAAGATGCCATAGAATTGGGAAAGAAGATAAATAAGTCAATGCATGAAAAATTGAAGAAAAAATATCCAGAGGCGTACTGAATAATGGAACTTGTTGCGGATGCAAACGTTCTTTTTTCATTATTGATTGCAACAAAGCAGAGTAAAACTGCTGATCTTTTCTTCTCGGATGAGCTTACATTGTATGCACCTGAACTAATTGTGAAAGAATGTATTGAACATCGTTCTGAAATTTGTGAAAAATCAGGTTTAGATGCTAAAGATGTGGATATACTTCTGACATTGTTCTCCGCAAAAATAAATATATTGTCATTTTATGAGTTTGATAATTATATACCAATGGCAAAAAATATCTGTCCTGATCCTGATGATGTTGAATATTTTGCAGTGGCTCTCAAAATGAAATGCCCTTTGTGGTCTAATGATAAGAGATTGAAATTACAAGATAAAATAAAAGTGCTTTCAACGTTTGAATTAATATCGTTATTTGATTTTGGATCAGGGAGGAGCTCATGAAACTAACAAAAGCAATATTTGCAGCAGGATGTTTTTGGCATGTGCAGTTTACGTTCTCTGAAATGAAAGGGGTTGTGAAGACTATGGCAGGGTATTGCGGTGGCAGGGTTGCGAATCCGACGTATGAGCAGGTGTGTTCTGGTAAAACTGGACATGCGGAGGCGGTGCAAGTTGAGTTTGATGCTGATGTGGTGTCGTATTCTGAGTTGGTAGAGGTGTTTTGGGAGATGCATGATCCGACGCAGTTGAATCGGCAAGGGCCGGATGTGGGTTCGCAGTATCGGTCTGCTATTTTTTATTATACGGAGGAGCAGAAGAAGATGGCGGTTACGTCGCTTGCGAAATTGCAGAAGAAATTGGGTGCGAGTAAGAAAATTGTAACTGAGGTTGTGGCAGCTGAGGGGTTTTATGCTGCGGAAGAATATCATCAGGATTATTTTAAGAAGACGGGGAGGAAGGTGTGTGGGATTTGAATAGTAGATTTCAAAACATTTTTAAATATGTTCTTGTGGACAAAGTAGATTATGAGCCAGGCAGAAGTTGAGCGGATAAGAGTGTTTTTTAGTTCTTTAGATATTTATCCAACGTATCTTGAACATGAAGCAGTAATTACAAGCTCAGATGCGGCAAAGACTCGGGGATTTGAGCTGAAGCAAGGGATTAAAGCGTTATTGTTTACAAACGGAGAAGAATGGATTATTGTTGATGTGGCGGCAGATAGAAAAGTTGATTCGAAGAAAGTGGCAGCGACGCTAGGTTGGTCGAAGAGTAAAATTAGGATGGCGACGGCAGAGGAGGTGGTTGTGAAAACGGGCTGTGAGATTGGGGCAGTGCCGCCGTTTGGTCATGCGCAGCGTATTCCGATTTTAGTTGATGTGGGAGTGTATGAAAATGTAGAGAGTGCGTTTAACATTGGCTTGCGGACGCATTCGGTGAAAATTGAGACTAGATTGATGAAAAAAGTATTTGAACAGTTGCAGGCACGAGAAGGAGATTTTGTAAAAGAGCAAGATTGAATTGTGATTATAGATGGAAATATTTTTTGGGGATTATTCTTGTATTTTAAAGATGTTTGTGGAGGAAAAATAGAAGTTGAGAATACTGCCCATTATCTATTTAAAGAACGGTGTTTCAAAGTAAGGTAAATGGGATATACAGGCCATCTTGAATTTGTACAAACGAAAATTCCTTTTACATTAGATGCGCTTGTGAAAGATATTGCTGCGCATGTCTCGCAGCAGGAGGTATTGCTTGTGCGTTCAAGAAAAATAAAACAGTATGCACAATTACAAGAAGAGCTTACCAGACGGCAGATTCCGTATCGTGTCATTTCTGCGGCACAAGCGCTGGCGGTTACGACACGGCAAAATGAAAAGGTGTATTATATTTATCTGCCGGGAATTGAGATTGTGGAGAAGTGAGATGCTTTGAATAGGGAGGATAATTTATTTTTCTCTAATATATTTGAATCGCGGCACTTGTTGTCCGTCTGTTGTAATTGTTTCGCAGAACATGGATTTTGGGCGAATCCATAAGTCATAGGTTCCATAGAGTGCACGGTAGACTACATATTCTTCTTGTGTTTCAGTGTGTTTGGCGATGCCAATTACTTCATAGAGGTTGCCTTTGTAGTGCTGATATATACCTAATTCTATTCTTGTTTCAAGATTGGTCATTCTCTCTTGCACGATTTTTCTTGATAGATAAAATTAGTGTATTATCTAAATAGTAGTGAAAAGAGCGAAAAGTTTATAAATAAGGGTGATTTTAGGGGGTTAACTAATACTTAGTGGAGGAAATAACAATGGTTACAATTACAGATTTTAAAGTAGGAGAATATTGCGCGAATGTAGGTTTTGATGATGGACGCAGGTTATTGGTTAGAGTGTATGGACACACGAATACTATTGAAGGGGTTATTTTGATGGATGGAGACCAGGCAGTTGCAACGGCTTACATCGCTGCAGATTGGGGAGAACATGGAAGTCCGATTGGAGAGTTTTGTTCAGAAACGTTACCAATCAAAGAGTTACGAGAATATTGGGGTGCGGCGATGGAATATTCGAGAGGGAAGCATGAAGAGGCAAGGGCACGACACGCTGTTTCTTCTCATCGAGATATTAAATTAGATAATATTGTGGGGGCGCAAGGAGACCTTTATTGTAAGTTACATGAATTAGAGGAACAGCGAGGAGGAGTATATTACCTCACACAAAGAAAACAGGCACTTAAAGGACGAGATTTAGAGATTAGAATTAAACGTTATACTGTTTTGGATGAACAGGCTGGCGAGAATTGATTGGAGGAAATAACATGAAAAAGTCTCCATAATCTTATTTTTTTATGACAGTTGTGCTTGGATTACAGACTTTGGATGGGGCTCTTTTAATTGCAGATTGCTTAGCAACCAATGGAGAAGGAACTTATCCTAAATTGAAAATTGATTTTGGGGTGTATACTTGTGAAGAAGAGGAAACAAGTACAATAAAATTATCCGGAGTATATTCTGGTTCGTCTGGTCATTTTTTTATGGTTGATGTTGGTGGGTTATCGATACATCAGTTTTCTAAAGCACCAAATCGGGCGGATTTACTTACTGATCCTTTTATCTTACAGACGGATGCGGATTCTTTTGATCGTCAAATTGCTCTTTTAGAACAATCGCTTAGAGACTGTTTTACAGTAGAACAATCACAAAGAGTGAAGAAGCGCAGGCAATTAGAACAAGAACTTGATGCGATGATGTTTAAAAGAGAGATACGATCTTTACTTGATTCAACTATTCAATCTCCCGCATATGGTATTACACGATTGGTTCTTCGAATTTCCGATAATTATAAACCGGATATGTTGCAGATCACAAATGGTGAAGTATCTTGTGTTGAATTATATGGAGTAATTGGTTCGGGGAGAAAGATTGCGCAACCACTCTTACAAGAGAAGTATCATTCTCTTAAAACTCTTGAAGAAGCATTCCCTATCGCCATAGATGTTTTTAATACAGTATTGCAAAATAAAGATCAGTTCAGAGGCTATCAACTTGTTACTGTTAAATATAATACAGATCTAACCACAATAATAAAAACGGCCAAAGATTCATCTGCCCAGAGAATTACTCTTGATGCTATTACTTATTTAGATCCATGGTTTTGTAAAATGTGATAATGAGTGAGAATGTTTTTTACTTTCTCTTTTCTTTACTCATTCCACACATCTGGCAAACATCCATATACTTTATGATACCATGCTTCGAATGTTCCGTTACTTTTTGGATTTAGAGGGGTTAGAGAGGTAGTTGGTTCGTGATGGATGTAGCGTCCATAAAATTGTTGGCCAAATTCATGGTATTGTCTTGTGAAGAGGATGAATTGGTGCCAGAGGGTATCGATTTTTGGACTGATCATGCCTAGAGGCTCTTGAGAGATGAAGAGGAGGGCGACGTATTTTTTGAATTCAGTGAAGCGATGATTGTAGTCGTCTGGGCTTGCGATTTGGTTTTCTTGGAGTAATTTTTCATAGAGCCAAGGGGCTTGGTAGTGTTGCAAATCTGTAAAGTATTGTTGTTCTTTTTGTCCAAGATGAGAAAATCTAGAGGGTAGAACACTATACTCGTTCTGCGCCAGCTGTTCAATTCCCATTTAATCACCACCTCCGCAACCGCCACCGCAGCTGCTGCCTGAACTACAACTACTTGAACCACTACTGCAACTATGACTTCCTCCAC
>Ga0209541_10005409_pt1 | contig 22283 bp, 37 predicted proteins | sample RifCSPlowO2_01_FD_184027 | JGI IMG/M metagenome (GOLD analysis project Ga0209541, IMG submission 184027) | Groundwater microbial communities from Rifle, Colorado - Rifle CSP2_plank lowO2_0.1 (SPAdes) (version 2) | ecosystem: Environmental > Aquatic > Deep subsurface > Groundwater | place...
TATAGACTGTTTCCTTAGATATTCCAAGGTTCCTCTTGGAATACTCCTTCCATCTCCTTTTTGCATGCACTTATAAAGAATTATCTATTTATTAATCTTACTACTCCAATTAACAGAATTATCTATAGAATATAAGCAATTTTCAATTAGACCAAATTCTTACAAAGAAGATATTAATACTGCAAGGCTTCCTTTTATCCATGCAGGTTATGGCTCTGGTGATATGTTAAGACAAGTTATGGATAATCTAAACACTAATGGAATTACTGAAACAACTATTTTTACTATGAACCCAGATCATGCCGCTGAGAACATTAAAGATAACGAAATAATTGCGAGGGCATCTAGGCTTGACAACTTTGACGATGACTCCGATTTCGATGCGGGCCTTTGCGATGTCTACGTCCATTATGCCTTGCGTGGGGTATTAAATCCCACCGAAGGCGTCGCAAAAATTTCCACACTTACCTTAGATGAAAGATTAAAAATTTTAAACGCATCAGGTATAAACACAGAAGAATTAAGAAAAGCCATATCTGTTTACACTTTAATAAAACAACACCCTAAATAATTTATTTTCTAAATTTCCCATAAACATCCTTAACATTCTTACCAGTAGTTCTAGAAATCTTATAAAATAAATACACAATAATCAACAAAATAAAAAAAGCTAAGATTAAATATCTTGCATCTATTGGTTTCTCTTTTTTTAAATTAGTTTTTGGTTTTATATCTTCAACAACATTTTCAGTTTGGTTTATTACTTCGTAAGAACCATCATCCAAAACAATAACATTAATCTTCATATTAATGCTTCCACCACTATAAACAAGATTTAAAAATCCATCATAAACCCCAGGAATAGCACTTCTTTTTTTATTTATTTCTATCTTTAAGTTGTATACTTGGTCTTTAAACAAACTTCCAATTTGGCTTATATTCACATCTACAATCTCTTTTATATCCCCTGACAGTAAAGCCTCAACACCAGATAAATCTTTTAAAGCCATAAACTGAACAAAACCACTTTCATACTCTTTAGGCTTTAAAGTCAAATCTATAATATTTTTTTTAGTTAAAAACTTAATTAATTCTTTTTCTTCAGCAATATTAGGAATTTCTAAATCTTTCCTTTCTACATCTTCAATTATTTCCTTGCCAACTAAAGGCATTTTATACTCTTTAATGCTAGAATTTAACGAATCAGCAAAAAAATTCAAATAACTAATATCAAAATTATTGTCTTTAACCCTAAACAACAAATCTTTCCTTTCATTAGGATTTAGTTCAACAGAGCTTCTAAAAGGCATTGTATGATTATCTTCCTTAAGCTGTATGTTTCTTGTTTTACTTCCAAGATTCAACAAACTAACTCTAAATTCTTCTTTCCCCTCTAAAAAAACAACAGGATTAATAATTCTTATTCCAAATTCATCATTTACTTTAAAATTTTCTTCATAAATATTTTCTTTCAAAATATTATTAACAAGATATCTTGATTTAATTCTTAACTTATAATCTCCTTTATTAAAATCTTCAGGTATATAAAAGTAAAGATAATCCACCGTTCTTAATTTGAGAAATATAACACCTGGTTTATACTCTGTTAAATCTGGTTTTATTAAAGAAATTTCAAAGCTTTCAGGTTTAAAATTAAATCTATAATTTGCCTGATAAGTCTCTCCATTGGATAATTCTTTTGCATACGAATTAAACTCAAGAATTCCTTTCACAGGCTCATCAGCAACAACTAAAATAGAAAAAATTATTAAAAGAATTAAGAAAGTTATAGTTTTCATTTTTTAAGCAATCTTTTGGCCTCTTCTATTGACTTTTCTAATTCTGTTTCAACAACAGTTCTCTTCTGAGGTAAAGGTTTAAACAATTTACTTCCAAAATCATTTTTCTGGGTTTTTTGATTTAATTGCACACTAAAAGGCCTAAATGGTGTCTTAGGTTCTAATTTATTTCCCTTTCCTTTCTTTAATTTTTTATAAACGAAGAATATAATCCCTAATACAATAATAATCAATACAATAAATAGTAAGATATTCCCAGAGCTACTATTTTCTTCAGTAGTTGGTTCTTTTGGAACAATTGTATCTGTAATTTCCTTAGCACAATCAACAGGGCAGTTTATCTCATCTTCTCCGCTTTCCCTATCACAAAAACCATTTTCATCACAAGGCGTTTGTTCTATTGGTTGTTCTCTCGGTGTTCTATCACTAATGTCTACACAATCAGACGGGCAAGTATCTTCATCCTCCCCTAAGGTTTCATCACAAAACCCGTCCCTATCACATGTTGTTGGCTGAGGCACGCCACTCGGAAGATCAATTACAACCTCTGAAGATAAAGCTAATAATCCAAGTGCAGTATCTAACGGATTTTGATTCCAAGATCCATCTGTATTTTGTTTGCTCTTTAAAAAATCTCTCGCCTTCTTAATTTCAACATCTTCCTTCTGGCTTAATGCAAGAATAGCAAAAGCAGTTGTAGTAACACTATTGTCAAAACCACCATTGGAATTTTGTTTTTTCTTAAGTTCATTTAAAAATCTCTCTTCATTCGTGGTTAAAGCAATTAATGACAAATGTAACGGTGAATTCTGATCAATATTCTGTTTTAAAAAAGGGATAATATTAAAGTCAGCATCAGCCTCTACCAAAGACCATCCAGCAAATAAGCTCGAATCTAAATTGCAAGTTGTCTTCGAATTTACCCCATAGCACCCGCTTTCAACAATAATCTTTGCTATTTTTGAATTAAAGCTTTCCCCCAAGAAAACATCATTATTTTTTTTAAAAATAGTTCCAATAACTGTTGAGCTTGAAACATCACTACAGTCAATCTGCACTTCTGTTCCTGGAAAACTACTTGCCAATCCGCCTTTAATGCAATTACTGTTCAAATCTAAAAAGTTCACATTACCACAGCTTGAAAACCTTCCTTCATCAATTAAAAACGATTTTTTAAAACTCTGTCCATTAATATCAAAACTCGCTGTGCAGTTGCCTTTTCCGCTTGTTGCAACCTGTAATAATAATTGGCTTGTTCCTAAACCTGTAGATTGTGCTTTCTTCAAAAAGTCTAAACTTTTAGTAATATCCCTGTTTAAATTAGCCAAAGCAATAATCGCAATAGCAGTATCCTTAACCTTGCAGCTTGAAGATGGAAAACACCCAGAACTATCCTCTTTTGATTTAAGGAAATCAGCAGCTTTTTCAGCCTCATTTCTGCCGCCTATTTTGTTGAATAATAAAGCTGCAAAGCCTGTTTTTACAACATCTCCCTCTACACTTCCATCACTATTAATCTTTGAAACAAGAAAATTAACGCCTTTCTGAGGATTGAACTCAGCCAAAGCTAAATTTGTAAATAATACAACTACTAACAAAACAATTAAAAGCCTTTTATTCATCATTCTAACCTCTTTTTACAAATACTATACTTAGGAACATACTTTATATAGTTTTCTGTATCTTCTGATAAAATGCAATATCTCTCTAAAGGAAAGCGAAGCGTAGTTTATTTAATAAAAAAAGGGAATAAACAATATGTTAAAAAGATAGCCAAAGAGTGGACAATACAAAATGAAGTTAAATGGCTTAAATTGTTAAATAAACATAAGATTGGCCCTAAACTAATCTCTTTTGGTAAGTCTTATTTGATTGAAGAGTATATTGAAGGTTTAACTATTAGTAATTTTTTAAAGAATACAAATAAAGAAGACCTAAAAAAAGTTATTTTAAATTGTTTAAACCAGTGTTTTATCTTAGATAAACTAAAAGTAAATAAATTTGAAATGACCAATCCATACAAACATATAATTGTTAAAAAAAATTTAAAGCCCGTTATGATAGACTTTGAGCGTTGCAGATTCTCTTTAAATCCAAAAAATGTTTCTCAATTTGTAGAATATATCTTAAAATTAGATTTATTTAAAATAGATAAAGATAAAATAAGAAAATTAGTTAAGAGATATAAAAAATTGTAAGATCCTTCTCGACCACTTATTTCTTCTTCCTCCCTTTATTTAAAAATTTACTTTTTCTAATAGAATAATTCACAGGATTCTTAATCAGTTTACATAAGCTATCGGGTTTGCAAATTCCAATAGAAACATAATACGCTTTATTGTCGCAATTAGGCGGCAATATTGGTTTTTGCCTTGAAGCCCAGGATATTTGTGATAAAATATACCCGTCTCTTAATGGTTCAGAATTATTTTTATTCCACTTTAAAATAAAATCCTTTATGCTGTCAATATTCCATCCAATGGATCTTAAATAATTAATCAAAATGAAAACAAACCTTTTCTTTCCGTCTTTTAATCCCTGTAACGCAAGTTTAATGCAAGGCGGAAAAAAATCAGAAGAAATAGCATCTTTTGGAACAGTAAACTCACTTTGTTTAGCTAATTCATTTATATCTTCTTTTTTATTCTTCATTGCCCAATCAAATGCCTGTAATATTAATTTTCCAGCCTCTCCAAGTTCACCTTTAAGATCTTGTAAATATTTAGCCTCTCCAACAGTTATATTTGCAATTTTTGCATCTTTTAATGCAAAGCTTTTTATTTTCAAAGGAGAAATTGGCACGCTTACCAAACCGGTTTTTTCATTTATTGAATAAGGAGATCGAAATAAATGCCTGGGTGAAATTAAAACAGAATCTATGTCTACAACAGAAAAAGGGTTAAAGCCACGCTCATTTAATAAGTCTTTCATTTCTATGTTTAATATCTTAGAAATTTCATTTATAGTATTTAATGACAAAATCTGCTCACTCAAATGAGAATATATCATTTCTTTCAAATAAGAAGCAATTACTCTTACCCCTTCAGGATATAAAAACTTAGTTTCAAAATTATTCACATTTAATGGAAATGACTCATATGGAACTAAAATATGAAAACCAGAGCCTCCTGAAAACTTCACAAATATATCTTTTATATTATAAAATTTTAAAGCTTCTACTACTAAATAAGCCCCAACCTTTGAATACTCAACAAATTTTGAATCAATATCCAACAATAAATCCCATCCAGATCTTAACTGATCCATCTCTCTTTTTCCCATGCTTTGTGTTAATTTTAAAGGATCATTCCATCTTTCAACAGACATATGAAAAGAAGTAGCGCCTTGTTTTACTAATTCAAGAATGTCTGCCTCATGTAACAAAACATCAGGTCTTCTATTAAACCTATCTCCTTTAAGTTTAGCAACAACCTCTCTGTTTTTGGAAATACTTAAGATAGCTTTCTGTATATCTTTTCTTGAATAGTGCTGTAATATTGGATCCATAAAAATCAAGACTTCTTTAAACTTAAAAAACTACCCCTAAGATTTTAAATTAAATAACCTTTTTAAAGTAGTAACAAATCAGAAAGTTTTATAAACCCTTAATACTTTTAATTTTAAGGAGTTTAACTAAAAATGTCAAACGATACAATAGAGTTCCAGGAAACAGTTATTCAAAACAGAGAAGGAAAACTATTCGAAGCCTTAGAAACTAATGGAATTCCAAAGGCTCTTAAAAGGGCTCAAACTTATGCAAAAGAAGGTGGTTTTGTATTTGCAGCTCCAGATTTAGTCCAACAAAGAATAAAACACCCTGATTTAAACCATCCACTTTGGAAAGGGTATACAACTCTAACAGAAGAAATCCGTATAAAAAATTATCATTTAATAGTTCATGGTGGTTATGTCCTTAATACCCCAAAAAGAATAGAGCAAGCATTAACACACCCAAAAGGCTTAGTTAATGGCGCAGGAAGACTAACAGATAAAGAAGTTAGCCGATTAGTATTGGCAATAAAACAAGGGCATATTGATAATAAAATTCCTCTCTTTCCCTTTGAAAAATTTAAAGAGCTTAAGCAAGAAGATATAGCTGACCTTCAAAGGGTTGCTTATGGTATTATATTAAACGAACCAGAATCTCAAGCCTTATCTTCAGGTAGTCGTCCATTAGATACGTTAGTAGAAAATCCACGATTTATGTCAAGAGCAGGCGGAAGAGAACAATCAGAAAGTTATGTAAGCACACTTAGAAAATTAGGCGCAAACCACTATGGAAATTGGTATATCTCAGATAGAGCTACATCAAACTTGCTTGTTGTTGGCGCCGACTTCGACCTTGGTTTCCTTGGCTACTACCATCTTGGCTACGGTGCTCGTTTCTTCGGGGTAAGTTCAGACGCCGGAGGCGTCGCAAAAAATTTTACAATAGTAGTTAATCCCAAGTTAACGGAACAATTAGAAGTTATGAGGTCAACTATAAACAAATTAGAGGCTCTTTGTGGGCTTCGTAAATAACCTTTTAAATTAAAGATTTTACCTACTTTTGTCTTGGCTTATCCTAAATTATTTTTTGCTTTAGCAGTTTAGGATATTGTCTGGGCTACATGCTGTTTTACTAAGACCGTTTGATTAAGGTCATAAAATACAGCTGCAACACTAAGTAAGAAATGAACAGATGAAGCAGCAGTGCAGAGACAGTAAGACAGCTACACTTGGGGCGCTTGCTTGTTGTTGACGACAACTTCGACAATGGTTTCAATGGCAACAACCATCTTGACAACAATGCTCGTTTCTTCGGAATAATCTAGACCAGCCAAGACACATTTATGAAAACCCACAAAAATCTCTGGAATAAACTTTGTAGCTACAAAAACTTAGAATTAGCTTTCAAAAAAGCAAGAAAAGATAAAAAATACAATAAATAATTTCTTAAAAGTTGACTTAAAATTAGAATTGCATCCAGATAAATCAAAGGTTTTAATTTTAAATAAAGACATTCAATTTTTAGGTTTTAGAGTATTCTATTTTTATAAGCTACTTAAGAAAAATAACATTGGTAAAATGAAAAGAAAAATTTTAATATTTGAAAAACAATTAAAACAAAGTTTAATCAATTATGATAAAATATACGCAAGTTTTGAAGGTTGGTTATCGTATACAATAAAAGCAAATACATTCAATTTAAGAAAAAATTTTATCGAAGATTTTGAAATTAAATTTAAAAAAGAAGTTTCATCTATCGAAGTAAACAGACTAATCAAATCCACAAAAAATAAAATTTATCAAGGTCAGAAATACCCTTCTTCCCCACAGGTCTAATAGTTTCTACCACCAATAGAAACTACCTTCTATTGTCAATAGAAACGTCTATATAATTTCTAAGCCCGATTATCTAGGATCTTTTCAAACGAAACGCTAAAAGTGGTAATCCTCGCACAAAACAACACTTAAAAAATTTAAAAATCTATTCTTTCGCCATTCCCTTAAGCTCTTCTTGTAAATTATGGATGTAAGCTACCCTCATGCTTGCCTGTTTATTCAATTGATTACCTATTTTATCAAGTTCTTTAATCTGGTTTTCAATCATTAAAACAGCATCATTTGTATTCTTCTTGACGCAAACACCAGCCCCCACACCCATTACTACCTTATCAGTCTCTTGAATAGTTCCTTCTAAAAATATAGATGAACCAATTGGTATCAGTGCTTTATTTTCTTTTTTTATGTTTTGAATATCTACTAAAGAATCTCTTAGCTTCATTAATTCCTGTGACTGCTGAAAAATACTATTTATCTGCTCTTGTATTCCTTGTATCTGTTGGCTTATCACTTGTAGTTCTGTGTATTTTTCCTGCAACCTTTGTTTTTCGTTCTTTTGTTCCATCTTTAATCTCTAATTTTAATTTCTTAAAAACTTCAATAATTTCTGAATGAGAAGCATTTTTTTTAATATCAACTTCTTTTTCTAATGGCTCAAGATGAGTTATATTACATCTCTTTCTCTTTACATCACCGTCAATAGTAACAAAGTTCTTGTCTTCATTATCTACAACAACAACAGTCTTACCCGCATCTTTCCCTGCAATCTTTACAGCCAATTGTCCTATCTTCATTTTGTTCCTCTTGCTAACATTTTAATTTTTAATCTTAAGCATTTTGAACATAAGTTCCCACCATAGGGTCTATTAACCTTCTTTTGGCTTTTTGGAATATTTCTAAAGCTATAAGATCGATTTCTTTTTATTCCCTTTAAAACGTTTTTACACGAGCTGCATCTAGGTAGTCCCGCTGGTCTTTCTTTAAAATGTATCCTTACTCCTTTTGTAACCTTTACCCTTACTTTCCTTAAGCTCCTTGATCTTAATGCCTTTCTTACCATATTTTTCTCCTATTAGTAGACTTTTAAAAGCTTTCTAAGTAACGAATTAAACACAATTGCCAGTATAAAATATGCCCAGAACCAGCTTAAACCAGCAATTTTAAGAGGTTTATTACCTATCTTTATTGTTTTCACAAAACCATCATTAATGTTTTCTATAGGTTCCTTGTATCCACTCCCACTAGTAATCAAAATCTCCTTTGCATATATTTTGTCTTCTTTTTCACCAAGAATCTTAAACTCTAATAAGTGTTTGCCTTCTTCACCTTTAGCAATCCATTTTGCAATTGGTTCAGCCTTTTTTTCACTCCCATCTAAAATATCTAAACTTGAAGCATTCAATAATATTGTTGTATTAAACTGCACAGCTTCTAATTCAATATTAAAATTTTCATTTGGTTTTAAAGAATCATAGCTTAAGCTTGTTGCTAACCACCCTAAGATAATTATCATTGGTATCATAGTTATTATCATAGGCTTCATACTTTGTTTAAACTGGACACCCATTTTTTCAAAAGACTGTTTTTGTAAATCTTTAACCTTTTCAACATCGTGCTGATATTCTTTCATTTGTTTCTGTATATCTTTCATCTCGTCTCTTAATCTTTTAACTAATTCCTGATTTGTTGTATACTTGTAAACCAAAGTAACTATTAAGGTTATTACAAAGGTTATAATAATCAGAAACCATAAAGGTGAAACTATCTTAAGCAATGGATTTAAAACAGGATCTAAAATAAAATTCAAAAAACTAAAAGCATATTGAGCCATAACTTAGCCCCCCATCATTTTTCTTAAACCTGGATACATATCCACCATATGTTGCTGTGCAATACTTTCATATAACTGATAAATAATCATTACAGATAATAAAATACTTGTCCCAGCAGCAAGCGCCCCTAGTAAATCCGCAACAGCCGCTAATAATCCAATTGCTAATCCCCCCATTGCAGTCAACGGAGTAATATATCTTTTTAATAATTGTTCCATTACTCTCACATCTTTTCTAAACCCTGGTATTTGTAATCCCGAACTCATCATTTGTTTTGCTTGTGAAGCAGCGTCCATTCCAGAAGTTTGAACCCATAATAAAGAGAATATCAACGCACCAATCATCATCACAACTATATAAACTAAGGATTGGGCAATATCAAGACCAGTAACAGATCCAGCCCATAATTTATCTATTAATTGAGGGGCGAATAACCAACTGACAATTCCTGAAACAGGCACACCCCCTGAAAAAGTTCCTAATATAGGTCTCCCAGCGCTTTCTAATACCTTAGCCCATAACTGTATGTTCGCTAATAAAGCAGCAACTAAAATTACAGGAATATTAGAGGTATATAAAAATTTTAAAGGCCATCTTATTCCATGCCCTCTTATTCTTCCAAAAGATAAAGGAATTTCAACCTTCATTGCTTGAGCATAAACAGCCATAGCTAAAACAACTAATGTTGCTACAATCGCTGAAAAAGCCAAAACAGCTTCACCAGGGTTTCTGCTTATTAAGGAAATTATCAAAACCCAGACCTTCCCAACAGGCGCTTGTCCAGATCCAAAAGCCCAAACACCTGATGTAGATAAGGGCGAAAATGCCCTTACAATAAGTTCAGTAGCTACTCCTGCTACGATGAATAAAGAAATTCCAGAACCGAAACCCCATTTTTGCACGATCTCATCCATACCCATTACAATAATCCCGCCTATAATTAACTGAAAAACAATTATCAATGAAGACATTCCTGGTTGCGCAGATAAGCCGCCTAGCCAAACCATAATTGCCCCCTCAACAAATATCATTATAATGGCAGCAAATTTCTGTGATCCTTGAAATAATTTTTTCCCTTCATGCGTTGACAAGTCAAATTTTAATAATCCTGATCCATTTAACAGTTGCATAATAATCGAAGCAGTTACTATTGGACCTATACCTAAAGTCATTAAAGTTCCAATGCTTGCAGCAAGAATCAGTGCCAATTGTTCAAACTGTATTGTCTTCGCAGGATCTAACCCATATAAAGGGATATTTGATAATACAAAAAACGCAACCAAACAAATGATAGTCCATTTAAGTTTTTCTTTAAAAGAAAGATGTTTTTGGGCAGGCGGCTTTACTTCCGGTAGATTACTTAAGAAATTTTTAAACGCTCCCATTTTTTTCTAAAACAACCTCACCTTTTGCATCTTCAATCTTTTTAACAGCACCTTTAGAAGCGCTTTTAACAATTATTTTTACAGCTCTTGAAATCTCTCCTTTCCCTAATAATTTACTATATCCTAATTTTGTTAAATTAATCTCTTTTTCACTTGGTAAATCCCTTATATTAATACATTTTTCTTTTGATTCGTGTATTGAAGTAAATCCAACCTTGCCTAAATACTTGCCGCCAAAATCCTTTAGCACAGACATTTTTTTCTGGCCTGCCCTTTTACCAGAGCCAGCCATTCCTCTTCCACCCTTGCTTCCACCACCCCTATGTTTCTTTTTAGCAAAACCGTGGAATTTAGACCCCCTCATCTTAACACGCCTCTTCCTCTTCCTGACTACCATTAAATCATTCTCCTTATCAATTCATTAATATGATTTTTTCTATATCCAAGAGCACCGCCCATTGAAAAAGGTTTTTTTATTCCACCAGATTCATATCCTTTTAGAGGCGGATTTAATCTGAAAAAAGTCTTTAAGCCAGGGATATCTTTAAAGCTTTTTTTCATCTCGAAAAATTCTTTTGAAAATTCTTCTAATGTAATTTTAACCTTGCTGTTTAAATAATCTTTTGTCAGAGGTTTATTCCCTGCCAATCTCCCTTTTTTTTCAATTAAAATCTTAAAAGTATCAATATCAATTTCACCCCAAGTTATATAATCCTTAACCAATTTTATCATACCCACATAATTTGGTTGGTTTGGAACAACAATGCAATTATTTACCTTGTATAATCTTAACATCTTCATAGTATCATTTATTTTTGCAGCTATCATTGTCGGGCCTCTTACTCTTATCACTGCTAAAATTTGGTTAACTTTCTTTTCCATCGTTTACTCCTAACATTTTTTCTTGCCCGCTCGAAATCTTAACCTTAGATAATTGCTTCAAAGCATTAAAACAAGCAGTCGCAACATTTAATTTAGAAGCTGTAGTTCCTTCCAACTTTGAATAAATATCCTTTATCCCGGCAGCCCTTAATATTTTCTGTGTGCCGTCCTCAGCAACTAAACCTGAACCTTTTGGTGCAGGGCTTAATAATATCCTTATGCTCCCGCACTTTCCTTGAACACTAAAAGGAATAGAATGTTGTGTCCTACAATGACAATCCCATGAGCCGCATCCTCTTTTAATTTTGATCATATTCAATTTTGCATTTCTTAAAGCCTTTTCTCTTGCAGGAACAGTTTCTTTAGCCTTACCAACCCCGACACCTACAAACCCATCATTATTCCCAACAACAATTGCTGTCTGGAACTTAGGTTTATTTCCTTCTGCTGTTTTCTTTTGTGTTTGTTTCCAAATCGACGCCTTTCCACCCCCGAATTTACCCTTAGACTGGCCAATCTCAAGAAAATCAGAAGACAAATTTTTTATCAACTGATCTATAATTTCACTTTCCATAACTCTCTGGCCTGTGTTAACAACCTCATCAAGACTATTGAACTTTCCTTCCTTAACTAATTTCCCTAATTCAGTCCTAGGCTTCCAACTAGTAGGATCAAATTCTTTTCTTATTGAAACACCAATTTCAACCTCGTGTCTTGGTTCTTTACGGTTTTTCACTTTTCACTCCTGATCTTATTTAGTAAAATTTCAAAATCTTTTTTAAATGCTTCTTTATTTTTTGTTTGATCTCCTTTTAATCTGCTTTCAACTGGAAAAACATCCCCTGAAACAGGAAGCTTCAAACCACCATCAAGAATTCCTTTCAGCACAGCAAATATAAAATTTCCTTTGATAATATTGTAAATTCCTAAATCAGGTATTCCTTCAGTAATCTTCCTTCCAAGTGCAATCTTAGCAGCATACACCCCTGTTAAATAAGCCGCAGGAATATTCTTGCATGAATATTTCCATCCAATCTTCTTCAAATTTTTCGAGCTAACGGTTAATAACACCTTATCTCCTGTTGGGATATAGTCTATAAACTGAACAGTTATATAATTATTGCTTCTTCTGACCACTATTCTTGTCTTTCTTGATTTTAATAAGTTTAATCTCTTCTCATAATTAGTGATACCCAATCTTCTTCTCCTAAATCCAAATACTTTATACCTTCTCATGTTTAATTAATCCTCTCTCTTCAATATAATTCTTCAAATGTCTTTTGCTTTTAAAAAATCCACCTTTAGCCATATAATATAATTTTCTATAAACCTCACTACTAATTAAATTTTTATCCTTTATCTTCTTTAGAATCTCTCTCTGATTTCTTATTCTAATCATCCAGTTTCGTTTTGGTGGAGTTCTTGTAGTCTTTTTACCCTTTCTCTTTCCAATCCCCTTTGTTCTTCCAGCTCTCTTTAAAGCAGATCTTTTTCTTACTCTAAACCTAGCGATGCCTCTACTGTTCTTCTTCAAAATTAACCCTTTATCAATTAAAGATCTTAAATCCGCCTTTGTTATTGCCTCTTTAACTTCTTTTAATTTAGTGCTGTCTATGAAAACACGATCTTTGCCAACCCCCAACATCCTTGCAATCGTTTCTTTCTTGTTATTTAGCTTCATTTTCCTTCCAACACCTTTCTTTTTAAGTCCAGTTCCGTCTTCTTTTTCTCCTCATCACTAATACTATCTTTTTTATCTTGAACCTGTTTTACAGTCTCGCTAACCTTCTTCTTGCTTTCTTTTCGTCTTTTAAGGTCTTCTATAATATTCTTAATATAGGTTTCAGGTTTAGCTACATTTAACAGAGTTAGTTTCATCTCTAAAGCCTTTTTTATAATTTCAACTCTCTTTTTCTTTCCAATCCCTCTTCTTAAAATAATATAATTCTTTGCCTTTGATAAATCCTTTATGTTTGATATTAATACCCCCTTTCGTCCCTTAGAATCAAGACCCTTTATTTTTTTAGCAGAGCCATACCCAATTTGAACCGGATTAATTTTCCCTTTAAACATAACTCTTGTCTTAGAATGCCTGCCTCGAGGTCTTCTCCATTTATAACCCAAACCTTTTTTTCTCCTATACCCCTGTCTAACAAAATCTGGCTTTTTCTTTTTTAATCTTATTATCTCTTGTTCCATACTAATCCGCCTTCTTTGTTATGTAAATTCCGTCTTGAAATACCCTTTTATCAAAACCAGGCCTTATTGTAATTTTTTCTATACTAGCTGCTGTCTGCCCAGCAAGTGCCCTGTCAGAAGATTCTACACTAACAACATTACCCGATACATTAACCTTAACATTAGAAGGAATTTCAATAATGCGAGGCACCTTTTCTCCAAGTAAATTTCTTACTACTAATTTTTTCCCTTCTATATCTACCTTAATAGGAAAATGTCCTGAACAAATCTTTAATTCGTATATATAAGGATTAATAACTCCATTAACATTATTCTCAATAATAGCTTTAAAAGTAGGAACTATCATTTTTTCTTTACTGTTTAATTTCTTGCCCTCTACTTTAATCAGATTACCTTCAGTCTTTATACTAATCTTTGGATGATAAAAATCACGCTTAACATTTCCCTTCGGTCCGTTTATTTCTACTAAACTACCAACTATATGAACACTTACCCCTTGAGGGATTCCAACATCCAGATTTATATTTTTTAGCACCATTTCTAGTAAACATAAGCAATAAGCTTCCCCCCCAGACCAAGTTCTTTTGCCTCTTTGTTTGTCATAATTCCTTTCGGAGTAGAAATTATTAAAAATCCAAAATCTTTTCCTATTAAGAATCTCCTCTCAAACTTTTCATATTCTTGTTTTGTGATTGGAAACCTAGGTTTAATAGCCAAACATTTATTTATATTCCCGCTTAGCTTTATTTTCAAAATATTTCCCTTTCCATCTGGAATTTCTTCAAAATCCTTTATGTAACTGCTTTCTTTTAAGATATTCAAAACTGACTTTAAAAGCTTCATTGATGGTCTTACCATTACCTCAGACTTGGCTGCTCTTTCAGCATTCAACATTTTTGATAATGCTGCCGCAAAAGGATCGTGCTCCATTTTATGAATACTTCCTGAAGCCTATATTTTTTGCTTCATCCCTAAAACATCTCCTGCATAAACTAAGACCATATCTGCGTATATGTGCCCTAAAACTCCCGCACAGCCTACATCTTCTTGCACCAATTCCAAACTTTCTTTTTTTTGGGGCATTGTGCTTTATGAATTTCTTTAGTTTAGCCGGCTTGGCTTTTAATTGTTTAAATGCCTTTTTATAATGTTTATTAGTCATTGTTCGCTCTCCATAATGTTAATACCAAACTTTTTCTTCATAAATTCTACAGCCTCTTCCCTTTTTATTAAATGTCTTGCCCCAATTTTTCTCTTCCTTATACGTCTCAACTTTATGGAATATCCTGGTCTTACTAAAGTAACCGCAACTTCAAGACCAATTATCCCAATACTAGGATCATATTTTATACTAGGGATATCTAAATATTCATGGATTCCAAAAGAAAAATTACCCCCATTATCAAAATTCTTTACACTCAAGGTATTATTCTTCGCTTTTAATAGTTCACTTAGTAGTTCTACAGCCTTTTTACCCCTTATTGTAACCTTTGTGCCTATTTCTAAACCTGGTCTCAAACCCCATGTAGGTATTCTTCTTTTAGCACCTGTTTTTACAGGCTTTGCACCCGTTATAACTCCTAATAACTTTACAGCCTTTTCTAGCTCATCTCCAGGTTTGCCAACACCTATGTTCAAACTTACCTTTTCAATTCTTATTTCCCTCATTAAGTTTTCCATTTTAGTAAGTTAGTGTATTGTCTAAGACAAAAACATACCTCCCTGAAGTTTCTATTAGTTCTTTTCCAACTTGAAGAGACATATTTCTTTTTTTTGCAATGCCTGGTTTTATCTCATTTAGTATTCCAACCTTACCTAAATACTTGCCATCAATTAACATTACAGTAACACCCTTCTCTAGTTTAATATGCTTAACAATTTTTTTTGTAGTTAAATCTAAAACCAAAGTATCCCCTACAGAAATATTATTGTCTTTTATTAAAAGATTAAATCCATTATCTAGATTAATTTGCAGCACACTTTTATTTTGCACCTTCTTCCCTAAAACTTTACAAGGTCTTAAATTACATTCCTCGCTTTTTATAGACTTAACTCCAAACTTTTTATTTTCCAAGATAGTTAATCTATAATTTTCATTTAATCCTGGGAATTCTATAACATCAAATAAGCCTATAGGGAATTTCACATCACTAATATTCTTTTTGTTTACCAAAAAACTATTCTTATTTATCATTAATTTAGTTTCTCTTGTAGTTTTTGTAATTTTCATAACCTCTTTAAATAAAACATTTATTGGTATAGCTCGATCTCTGCTATGAGTTCCAGGTGTAGCTGTAGTAAGCCATTTTTTCCCTTTAACTCTTTCCAGTTTTATTAGTTTTGAAATATTTGATCTAGTTAGGTGCATTTTTCTTCACACTTAATTTTCTTTCAAGTGCTTTCCTCCTTAATTTATCCTCAAGATATAGCTCCTGAATAATAACATTTGAGGGTTCAATAGCTAAAAAAGCCTTTGTCCCATCTCTTCTTACTTTTTCTACCCCTTCAATATAAATTTTTATCATTTTCAAGTTCACACGATTTACCTTTCCAATCTTACCTTTGGAATCCCCAACAAAAACTTTAACTTGGTCCAATTTTCTAACTGGAAAACTTCTTCTTTGGTATTTTTTTCGTAATTCTTTTGATAACAAAGCATTAAGAAAAGCACGTCTAATATTAAGGGGCGCATTTTCTCTATACTTTCTTTGTTTAGTTGGTTTCTTTGAGCTATTCCATGAATTTGAAAAAGGTTTATTCATCTTAAACCACCACCGAAGCGATTTTACCAATTAAAGACCATCTTTCAACAACCTCTTTTGCAATAGGTCCTTTGATTAAAGTTCCCTTAGGATTCCCCTTATCATCTTTCAATACAACTACAGCATTATCCATAAAAGCAATTCTAGTTCCATCAGGTCTTCTATAACTTCTCTTTTGTCTTACAATCACTGCAGGCACAACCTGCTTTCTCATATCAGGTCTTCCAGATACCACAGATACTAAAACAAGATCTCCAATACCTGCAAGAGCGCATCTTCCCCTCACACCCTTATATCCCTTTACAAGAATAATTTTTACTATCTTAGCCCCTGAATTATCACAAGCTTCTAATCTCGAGTCTTTCTGTAGACCCTTTGTCATTCTTGCTCTTATTGCTTTCATTTTCTTATTACCTCAACAATTACAAAATTTTTAGTCTTTGATAAGGGCCTTGTTTCAACAATCTTTACAAGTTCGCCAATTTTAGCACTAATACATGAAGGGTTGTGGGCCTTTATTCTTGAAAATCTTACCTCTTTCCTTTCATATTTAGGTATGAAAAACTGTCTTTCAAATTCAATAGTAGCGGTTCTATGAAGGTCTGTTTTTATTATATTTCCTGTGAATATCATCCCTCTTAATTTTAAGCTTCCATGAAATGGGCATTTTTTATCCTTACAAGTTTCTTTTGGAGGCGAAATATTAAAAGCATTATTCTGATTACTACTCAAATCTTTCTTAGTTGCCTTTTTTGAGTTTTCTTTCATTTTATTCTTTCCCCAGTTGTCCCAACCAGATCTTCGCCTTTTATAATCCTCTTTTTGCCGCTTATCTCAACCTCCAGCAAAACCTGGTTTTTTATAATCTTTTTTTGCTTCCCCCCAATATTTACTATAAGGAGGTTTTTAGTCTCTCCAACTATTACGCCTCTTAAATCCTCTAAGGTTTTATTTTTTGAAGCCTTTATAAGGGCTTGCAAACCCAGCAGTTCGATTTCTCTTTCCACACTTTCACTCTGTTTCTATTGTATTTTCGTCAAACCCAAGACCCACAAGTTCACTTTTAACCTTGTTTAGGTGATTGCCTTGAAGCTCTATCATCCCATTTTTTGATGTTCCGCCGCATGCAAACTTTTCCTTGAGTTTTTTTGCAATTTCTTTAACATTAATTTGTTTTTCATTTATCCCTTCAATTAAAGTTATTGCCTTTTTGTATTTTCGTGTTTCAAGCTTAACCTTTATTTTCTGTTCAGTCTTTGCGATAGTCTGACAAATGCACAACTGCTTGGGTAATCCACACTTCGAGCAAATTTCACTCATTGTTTTTTCTTTTGCACCTCCTTCTTATTTTTAATCTCCCCCAACTGTGTTTTCACTAGATTTATCTTAGTTAACGTATGTATCTTAGCAATAGTTCTTCTTAATTCTCTTATCCTACCCGGATTTTCTGGCCGTGTTCTTGTTGCAACTTGCGATCTTAATTTCATTAGTTCATTTCTCATTACAATTAACTTCTCCTTTAACTGCTCATTACTCATCGCTTTTAATTCATTCTTTCTTATTATTGCCATCTTCTGTTCCTTCTTTGTCAACCTTAACAACCTCTTCAATTTTTTTCTGCTCTTTCTTCTCTTCAGTTTTCAATTCAAATTTGTCAGGCAAAATTATGTCTGGAGTCATGATACTTACTTTTACACCAATGACTCCTGACTTCAATAACGCCTGCACAGTCTTCTTTTTAACTTTTGACAGAGAAATATCTCCTGATTTTTTTAAATGCCCTGCTTTAAATCTCCATTTTTTTGCTCTTGAACTAGGAACCTTTCCTGAAACTACAATTTCAGCACCAAGAGCCCCAGCGTCGAGAATATTTTGTAAACTTTGATAGCCTATAGACTTAAATCTTTTTGATCCAAATCTTTCCAAGGCATAAACAATTCTATCAGCTATTGCCCCGGGATCTAAATCAGGATTTTCAATCTCACCAACCTCTAATTGTGGATTGTCCATCTTGAATTTCTTTTTTAAGACAATAGTTAACCTTTTGATAGTTTCGCCCTTCTTTCCAACAACTAAACCTGGTCGTGAAGTAAAAACAGTAATCTTCTCACCCAAAGGAGTTCTTTTTATTTCAATATGACTTATGCCACAGTTTAAAAGTTCTTTTTTCAAGAAGTCTTGGATCTGGAATTCATTAATTTTCTGTTTAACAAATCTCTTTTCTATCATTTTTTCTTTCCCTTCTCCTTTAATTCAACAAATAAATGTGTGCTTTTGTTTACTCTGCCTCTTTGTCTTCCCGACCTAAATTGTTTCACACCTTGGTTTGCGATTAATTGATTAATATATAGTTGACTTATAGCCATACCTTTTTGTTTTGCATTGGATTCAGCAGATTTTAACAAAAATAAAAATTCTTTTGCTGCATTCAAAGGATATCTTCCAGGTCCAATGCCTGGTTTGTGTCCTGTATCCTTGTTGTAACGCCTCATAGGAACAGCAACATTCTTTATTTTTACATTTTCAAGTAATCCTTTTGCCTGGACTAAATCCCTAAATCTTAAAAAGTTTGCAAGTTCAATTGATTTCTTCGTCGAAATAGGTAAATTAACCCCAAAAGCCTTTGCTTTCTTTGCTCCTTCCTTAGTTATTTCTTTTTCCATTTTATTTAGCCTGTATTGCTGTGCTTGACTTTGTAGCCCCAACTCCTGGTGCATTGTGTTTGACCATTGATCGAGTAGCTATGAATTCCCCAAGCCTATGCCCTATCATCTCAGGCATTATTAACAAGGGTGAAAAACCTTTACCACTATGAACATGAATCTCTAAACCAATCATTTTTGGTAATATTATAAGTTCACGGCAATGAGTTTTAAGATTCTTTTTGTAAGTTCCTTTTAATTTTTGATCTAACTTCAAAATAAATTTCTTTTGTTGGGCTGTAAATCCTTTTTTCAAAGCCCTTCTTACTCTAGACTTTAATAATAGAACAAGATCTTTGTCTTCCATTTTCTTCAGTTCTTCTACAGTTTTCCCACGAAATAAAAATTCTTTAATCATTTTATTTTCTCCTGCCTGTTCTTCGTGCCCTTATAGCTCCAACATTTCTTCCTGGGGGCGCAAATCTTGGTGGTGTTCTAGGTTTACCAGCATGTCTGCCTCTTCCAGAACCAAACGGATGATTCACAGCATTCATTGCTACTCCAGAAACTCTCGGATAAACATTACCCCTTACTCTTCTTGCATGGTGATGTGTTCCTGCCTTAACAAATGGTTTTTCTTTTCTACCGCTTCCGGCAACAACACCAATAAGAGCTCTACACTCTTCACTTAATGTTTTTTGTTTTTTAGAGGGCAATTCAATTACAATCCCATCAGGTGTTTTAGTTACTAATCTTGCAAAAGAACCAGAAGACCTGCATAATTTTGGTCCAGAACCAGGATAAGTTTCAATCCCAGATATAAAAGTTCCCTCTTGGATATTCTTTAAAGGCAAAATATTTCCTAAACTTGCAGTTGCTTTACCGCCGCTTTCAACAGTATCTCCTATTTTTATCCTATAAGTTGCGGGAAGTGTAATCTCTGCATTATCTTCAAAAGAAATTTTTACAAGGGGAGCATGATGTGCCCTAGTATCTACAATATCAATAACTTTTCCATTTGCAACACCCTCTTTTTCTTTTTCATTATAATCCCTCATCTGAATTTTCTCACTAAATTTAAAAGAAAGCGATCTATATCGATTTGTTCCTGTTCCCTTTCTCCTTTGTCTAATTCTCTTTCCCATTTTATACTTGTCCAAGCTGTGTTGCTAAATCTCTTGCTTGTGCCACATCAGATAGTTTAACATAAGCCTTTTTATTTCCCCTTAAGGTCAATAAGGTATTAACACTTCTAACCTTCACTTTAAATAATCTCTCAATAGATCTTTTAATTTCTTGTTTTGTTGCTTTTGGATTTACAATAAATGTTAGTTTTCCTTCCCCTTCTCTTAATCTTACACCCTTCTCTGTTTGTAATGGGAACAATATCACCTTATAAGGATCATTTATTTTCATGTTCCACCTTCATTCCAAAGAAAAGTTTCTCTCTGTTTAGTCTTTCTATTGCTTTTTCACTAAATAATGTTAATCTCCCTGGAAAACATCCAGGAGCAAGTAATTCAGTATTCAATTTATCAACAATTACAATATCAACGCCTTGAAGATTTGAAGCAGCTTTGATAAGTGGGCATTCTCCAGACACAACAATTAAAGGACCTTTCTTGATTCTGTATTTTCTTCCCCTTGTTTTACCAACACCAGCCCTAATCTTAACTACTGAAATTCTATCTAATTCTTTTTCTAAACCAATTTTACCTAATAAACTAAAAATATCTTTTGTTTTTTCTATCTTCTCAATATTATTAGATATAACACTAGGTAATTTTTCAAAAAAATGCCCTCTCTTTTTAACCAAAGCTTCATTAATGCACGCACCTAATGCAGATCTTATTGCCAGTCTTCTTTCTTTATTATTTATCTTTTGTTTCCAAATTTTATTGGATTTAGGTGGAAAAGCTTTTCTTCCCCCAACAGTATTTGCAGCGAAAGCTCCGACCCACATAAAGTTCCCACCCCTTTTGGTCATTGTTTTCTTTGCAACTCTCGATATCCCTTTTCCATAGCTGCCTTTATAGTCTTTCCTTCTCTTGGAAATTGAAACAGAATATCTTTTTCCGGCTCTTTCAGTAGTTCCGTATTGTTGTCTTTTATTTGATCTTATCGCTAAAACCGCCCTTGTGATTATATCTTCTCTTAATTTTTCATCAAATTGTTTAGGCATTTCAATTTGTTTTTCAAATTTACCCTCTGAAGAAAAATAGTTTGCTTTTACCATATTAACCCTGCTTTGATGCCTTGCTAATATATTTTATTTCTAATTGAGGTAGTAATAATTTTTTATTCTCCCTTCTTGGATTTGTTAAAATAATTGCTCTCTTTCTAGAACCAACAACAGAACCCTTAATTAAAATGTAATCAGATTTTATTTTACCATAATCTATAAAGTCCCCTTTAGGAATAACATCTAATGGTTTGTTTCCAATCTTAAGTAAATATTTATTATATTCAGTTCTTGTATGAAAACCCATCTTTCCTGCAACAGGTCTTCTATATGAAACTTTACTTGGGTTCCAAGGGCCTAATCCAGCAACACCTCTTTTTGTTTTATGTGCTTTATGGCTTAAGATAGCTACTCCAAATCTTTTAACAGGGCCTTGAACACCTTTCCCTTTTGTTACTCCATGAACATCTATTAACTGATTTTCTTTAAACAAATCACTGATTTTTATTTCAGTGTTAAGTATTTTTTTTCCATATTCAACAGCTTTATCCTTTGCTCCTGAAATTGGCAATTCTAAAACTTCAGGCGTCTTTTTTACATTAGTTAATTTTGGTTGTGTATAAACAACTAATCTAACAAAATCAAAATCCTTAGGCTCATTATTTTTTAGTTCCTTTGGTAATGTAGTATATCTATTAACAGTCTTATCAATATTTTCCGCATAAATTTCTCCAACAGAATTTGTTTCATTGCCGAAGTTTTTATAAAATTTTAAAGAAATAGCCTTCATTGAAGGGCACTCAAGAACAGTCACAGGCCAAGTAACCTCTGTCCCTTTTGTCGGTGATGTTGGGTAAGTGTCATTCACAACAATATGTGTCATGCCTGCCTTATATCCCACAAACCCACCAAGCTTAATTTCTTCTGTTTGTTTAAAATTCCTCACTCTAGCATAAGCTCTTTTGGCTCTTACTCTAGGCCATACTTGTAAGCTTCCTCTGCGTGGGAATCTCTTTCTAGGCATATTTCACCTTCATCCAAATAATTTACATCTAAAGACATCTGATGCTTCGCCTTTAGAACTGGCACACTTACAGAAAATACTAAATTTTCTGACTTGTTTTTTGTCATTAATTCATTTATAAACTTTTTTATTATAGTCTGAACCTCCGAAAGTAACTTTTAAATAAACTCACCTCTAATAGTTCTTTAGAACTAAAAGAGGTGATGAACAATGGATTTACTAAAGAAATTCTTATCTAAAAGCTTTTCGAA
>Ga0209541_10005410_pt1 | contig 22282 bp, 24 predicted proteins | sample RifCSPlowO2_01_FD_184027 | JGI IMG/M metagenome (GOLD analysis project Ga0209541, IMG submission 184027) | Groundwater microbial communities from Rifle, Colorado - Rifle CSP2_plank lowO2_0.1 (SPAdes) (version 2) | ecosystem: Environmental > Aquatic > Deep subsurface > Groundwater | place...
GATGATTTAAATGGGCAATCGTCTCGTCCGAGTCCTTTCTCAAGCAAGGAAGAACAAAAGGAAACTTTTTTGTGCCTATGTGACTTTGGGGTATCCGTCTCTACGGCAAACCGAGTCTCTTGCATTGACGCTTCAAAACGCAGGTACTGACATTCTTGAACTTGGTTTCCCTTTTTCGGATCCGCTTGCGGACGGCCCGACCATTCAATACGCTTCTGAGCAATCCATCAAGAAGGGAACTCATTTCGAAGATTCGTTTCGGGTCATGCGCAGATTGAGACGCGAAGGTCTTCATATTCCTGTCTTGTTCTTTTCGTACTTTAATCCCATTCATCATTACGGGGTGGATGCTTTTGTTCGAAAATCGCGTTACGCAGGGTTGGATGGAGCCATTATTCCAGATTTGCCTCCGGACGAAGCTCGTTCGCTGGAGGAGCGTTTTCACAAAGCCGGACTCTCCCTCGTTTATTTAGTGGCACCTACCACAGAGCGAACCCGGATGAAACATATTGCCAAGCGATCCAACGGATTCGTGTATTATGTGTCTCTGCGAGGGGTCACGGGCGCGAGGAGGGCGGTGCCGGCAGATTTAACAGAACGTTTGCGGTTATTAAAGCGGCAAACTTCGAAGGCGATCTTGGTAGGTTTCGGTGTTTCTCATCCCGGGCAAGTACGCTCGATCGCTCGAAATGCTGACGGCATTGTCGTGGGCAGTGCGATTATAGATCGTTTGCGGCGTGGGAAAGGAATACGTGCCGTCGGTTCCTACGTATCCCGTTTGGTGCGCGCGCTTAATCCAAAATGAAGCCGTTTCTGGGCCTTGATTTCGGCACGAAGCGTGTCGGCGTTGCCAAAAGTGACGAGCTTCACCTTCTTGCTCATCCCATGGGATTCATCAAAAGGCAAAGTGACGATCAGGTAGCGATGGAAGTTTCGCGGCTTGTGCGCGAGCATGAAGTCGCAAAGATTGTCGTGGGGATGCCCAAGACGATGAAGGGCGAACTGAAAGAAAAAGCCGGAGAAGTGTCAGCGTTTATCGTCAGATTAAAACAAGCTACAGGGTGCGACGTGGTGACTTGGGATGAGCGGCTCACAACCGTACAAGCAGAAAAAGCGCTCATCGCCCAAGACGTTAGCCGCTCGAAACGAAGGGTGAAACAAGATGCCATTGCGGCGGAAATTATGTTACAAAGTTACCTCGATTTTTTAAAAGGAGCGGGTCGAAACCAATGATTCAACAATCGCGTCTGGAAAACGGTCTTCAAATAGCAACTAATCGACTCGAGGGACGAAACTCGATTGGGCTTGCGATCTGGGTTCGAGTCGGCGGACGGCATGAATCGAAGCGCTTATCTGGAATTTCCCACTTCGTAGAACACATGCTCTTTAAAGGCACCGAAACACGATCGACCAAGCGAATTAAAGAAGAAATCGAAGGAATCGGCGGTTCTATGAATGCATTTACCGGCGAGGAGAGTACGTGTTACTTTGTGAAAGTTCCAAAACCACACTTTGCCGATTCCTTCGCAGTGCTCCAAGACATGGTGAACCATTCGACCTTTAAGCCCGATGAAATCAAAAAAGAACGAACCGTGATTTTGGAAGAAATCAAGATGTACTTGGATCAACCTTCTCAACATGTGCACGAGATGATCGGCGAATTGCTCTGGCCGAATCACGCTCTGGGGAGGACTATTTCGGGAACGTGCCAGACCGTGAATCGTATACGCCGAGTTGATCTGCTGCGTCATCTTGAATCCTATTATCATCCTCAGAACCTTTTGGTGACCGCATGCGGTGATTTGGAACATGATGAAGTACATCGGCTTGCCGTCCAATTTTTTGGGAGTCGGAAGAAGAAGCACCCATCCTCGTTTCAGACGGTTCAATTGCGGCCCAGAGCACGGCGGAGTCGCTTGTGTTTTTTGCAGAAACAAACCGAGCAAACTCATTTTGTTCTGGCGTTTCACGGTTTATCAAGGACACATCCGAAGCGGTATCACATGGCGATTTTAAACGTCCTGTTGGGCGGCAATATGAGCAGCCGATTATTTGAAGAAGTACGGGAACGCCGGGGTCTCGCGTATGAAATCAGATCCAGCATCGGTTTTTTTGAAGACACAGGGGCGCTGAGCATATCGGCGGGAGTCGAACCCAACAAGGCCCCTTTGGCTCTGCGCGTGATCATGCGGGAACTTGATCGTCTGAGGAAGAAAACAATATCCAAAAACGAACTTCAGCGGGCCAAAGACTACTTTCAAGGACAGTTGCTTTTGGGTTTGGAAGACACGCTTGACAATATTCTCTGGTTCGGAGAGCGTATTTTGTACAGAGATTCTCCGCCCAAACTGAGAGACATCCAACGCGAGGTTGAAAAGGTAATGCCGGATGATGTTAAACGGATGGCCAACCAGTTGTTTAACGATCAGAACGTACATCTGGCATTGATTGGTCCCCATCAAGAAAAATATCGAAAGAGAACAGAGGCAGAAATTCAATTGTCATGAACCAACGAAAAGTCATCATCGCCCCCAGTATTTTATCTGCCGATTTTGGCCGGCTTGCGGATGAAATCGCGGAGGTGGAACGTGCCGGCTGCGACTGGATCCACGTCGATGTCATGGACGGACGTTTTGTTCCTAATTTGACGATCGGGCCTCCGGTGATTCGGAAAATTCGGAAGGTATCGGGGCTGCCTTTTGACGTGCATTTGATGATTGAGGACCCGATTCGTTATGTGGAAGCATTTCGCGACGCAGGCGCAGATTACATCACCGTTCATGTCGAAGCTTCGGATGGGGTCGGAAAAACACTCGAAAAAATTCATGCCGTCGGAGCAAAAGCGGGAATCACATTGCGTCCTAAAACTCCGGTTTCAACGCTCGAGCCTTTTCTGCAAAAGGTTGATTTAGTGCTCGTGATGACGGTCGAACCCGGATTTGGAGGGCAAGCTTTTATGCCTGATATGTTGGATAAAATAGAATGGGTCAGAACACGATTTTCAGGACTCATTTCTGTAGACGGTGGTATTAACCTTGCGACCGGCGGTTTGGCCGTGTCCAAGGGAGCTGATGTGTTGGTGATTGGTTCCGCGATTTTTAAAGAATCCGACCGCAAGTCTTTTCTTCTCCGCTTGCGCAAGTCCTTGCCCTCTTTATCTCGATGAGTTTAAAACAACTTAGAAATTTCTCGATCATCGCGCACATCGACCATGGAAAGTCTACGCTCGCCGACCGCTTCTTACTGGAAACCAACGCGATTTCAAAACGTGAATTCCAGGATCAATTTCTGGACGACATGGAATTGGAGCGGGAACGCGGCATCACGATTAAAGCTAGGGCGGTTCGCATTCGGTACCGTGATTTCTTTCTCAACCTGATTGATACGCCGGGTCATGTAGACTTTACTTATGAGGTATCAAAAAGTTTAGCGGCTTGCGAAGGGGCACTTCTCTTAGTGGATGCCGCGCAGGGAGTGGAAGCGCAAACGGTGACCAACTTGTATCTTGCACGCAAGCGGAATCTGGTCATTGTCCCCGTCATTACCAAAACCGATTTGCCCAATGCCGATATTCCGCACGTCCGCACGGAGATTGCAAAGATGTTGGCCATCGACGAATCCACCATTTTAACCGTAAGTGCAAAAAAAGGTGAAGGGGTTGTCCCGATTATGGACGCGATCGTCGAACGTATTCCGCCGCCTCAGGGAAACCTTGAAGCTCCTTTGAAAGCGCTGGTATTTGATTCTCGTTACGATACGTACAAAGGGGTGGTGGTGTACCTTCGTCTGATGGACGGAGTCGTTCGTGTGGGCGACCGCATTCGACTCATGCAAACTGGTTTTGTCCATGAAGTGATCCAACTCGGATTTTTTACTCCGCACGAGCAAGCGATGCCGGAATTGAAAGCCGGTGAGGTAGGATTTTTGGCTGCGAACATCAAGGAAGTTGAACAGGTCCATGTAGGAGATACGGTAACGCGTGCGGACGCGCCCGCCGACGCGCCGCTTCCGGGCTACGAAGCGGTTCAGCCGATGGTTTTTTGCGGTTTGTATCCGGTCAATGCTGAGGACTACACCTCACTCAGAGAAGCGTTGGGAAAATTAAAGCTCAACGACGCGTCGTTCAGCTATGAGCCGGAGACTTCTGCGTCTTTGGGTTTTGGTTTTCGCGCCGGTTTTCTGGGGCTTCTTCATATGGATATAATTCACGAACGTCTAGAACGTGAATTCGATTTAAATTTATTGATTACAGCTCCCAACGTGGTGTATCGACTTGTGAAAACGGACGGAGATATTCTGTTTTTGGAAAATCCAAGCAAATTACCGTCGCCGACCCAAATTCAATCGTTTGAAGAGCCCTATATCGACGCGCGAATTCTCATTCCCGCGTCGTCGTTAGGTGCCATCTTGAAATTGTGCCAAAACCGTCGCGGTATTTATGTAAGTACCGAATACATTGATGCCAACCGTGTTATGTTGATATACCAGTTGCCCTTTGCGGAAGTCGTGCTTGATTTTTATGATAAGATCAAATCGATTACGAGCGGTTATGGATCGTTGAATTACGAGTTCATTGGGTACCGACCGTCTCCGCTCGTCAAACTCGACGTTTTAATCAACGGAACACCTGTAGATGCTCTTTCAACGATTACGATTCGGGATCAATCCCATCACCGCGGGAAAACGCTTGTAGAAAAATTAAAGGAAGCTATCCCGCGGCAATTGTTTGAAGTCGTCATTCAAGCTGCGATAGGTTCAAAAATCGTTGCGCGCGATTCCATCAGGCCCATGGGAAAAAATGTAACGGCAAAGTGCTACGGCGGCGACATTACACGAAAGCGGAAGTTATGGGAAAAGCAGAAAGAAGGTAAGAAAAAAATGAAAAAGATCGGCAAAGTCGATCTTCCGCAGGAAGCGTTTATTTCGATCTTAAAGGTGGACTAGTGCAAAAACTCTTATTAGTGATCCTTATATTTTTGGGTATCCTTTTTTGGTTCCGCCGCACTCTGGAACGAGAATGGAGTGCATTTCGGACTGACCAGAAACGTTGGTGGGGCCGGATGTGGCGAGAATGGGGCGAGCCCCTTCTGATGGCAGCCGTGATCGCGATTGCGATTCGGACGTTTGTCGTCGGTCCGTATAAAATTCCGACGGGTTCGATGCGCCCGACGTTGATTGAAGGCGACCGTATTTTTGTGGATAAATGGTCCTATCATTTTCGACTTCCAAAACGCGGAGAAATCATTGTCTTTCGATATCCGCCCGATCCGAAAAAAGATTTCGTCAAACGGCTCATTGCGTTCGGGGGTGAAGAAGTTGTCATTCAGGGCGGTCATGTGTTTATTAACGGTCAAAAGTTCGATCAGCTCGTCGGCGTTACGGAACATTATTACTACAATAGAAAAGATTGGGAGTATGGAAGGGAAGGCGAGGTGATCCAAGTTCCGATCGACTCTTTTTTTGTTTTGGGCGATAACAGCGCGCAATCAAGCGATAGTCGGAATTGGGGTTTTGTTCCAAAGCGTAATTTGGTAGGCCGCGCCTTTGTGATTTGGTGGCCGCTGAGACGAATGGGCGTACTTCATTAATTCTGTTCTATGCCGAAAAAGGCATCAATGATTTCTTTTTTTTGTCGTAATTAAAGAGTGTATTTCGATCTTTTATGTACAGGTAACCTTTAGGAGTTAAACATGGTGCAAGGTGAGCTTTTTGTCGAAAATCCAAGCTCGATACGAGAATCTGAAAAAACGGTTAATGCTTTTTTCTCAAAATTGCATCTATCCTTGTCGTTTGATCGTTTGCTGATCATTACCATTTGCTCAGTGGTTCTTTTTGTGTTTACCTATGCGTTTGGCGTAGAGCGTGGAAAACGGCACATGGAACGCCGGCTCGCTTCCTTAATTTCAACTCAAAGTGATACCGTTGTGACCGCTGCCGATTCTGATTCAAAAGAAGACAGATCGAAACCTTCTGACTTGAAGTTGATCAAAGCGTCTGACAAAGCAGAGGTAAGCGCGTCCTTCGTTGGGCCCACTGCAAAAAAAGAGAATCAGAAAGGTTCTCCGATCTCGGATGAGGCCGTCGCCGCTCCCCAGCTGTTTCCAGTTGCCGATCTCTTAAGAAAATCGGATTATACCGTTCAACTGGTTACGTATAAGGCCAAGGAATTGGCTGCTCGAGAAATCAATCGTTTGAAGTCGTCTGGACACGATGGATTTGTGATCCCGAGCGGCGATTATTTCCAAGTATGCACAAATTACTTTAACAACCGCGGTGAAGCGAAGGCGTTCTTGGGACGATTAAGATCCTCAGGCCGCTATCCAGACGCTTTTGTCCGTTCCGTAGTTCGATAAGGTTTGTCCAGAACTTCCTTTTAGGTTCGTGAATTTTCCATAGAAATATTCCCTCGTTCTGGTAAAATACACCCTTCTTCAAAAGGATTAAACGATGAGTCAGCATTCTAGTCTGAAACGAGCTTCCGTGAGTGTGAAGCATCGGAATGTATTGAAGCGTTACGAACGAATTCGTGTTCTCCAGGATAATGAAAAATGGGGAGATCGGAAGTCCGTGTATCGCTTGCCCAAACATAAGATGATTAAATTAAAAATGAAGAAGACAAAGAGCGGTCCCGAGGAAGGTGAGGGAGCTGCTGGAGCGCAGCCTGCCGAAGCTGGAAAGCTTTCCGGGAAGCTCCCCGGAAAGCCTCCTGAGAAAACTGCGGCTCCTCAGGCACCCAAAGGGAAGCCAAAAACGTAGGTCAAAATTCATTTTGATTGGCAAACATGACGACTCACAAAATAGTCATTAGAAAATTTGAACCAGCAGATGCTGCAGCAGTTAAAGAACTGATCGGCAAAGTTCTAACCGAAGAATTTCCAGATGAAGCAGAAGCGTTTACGTCAGTGGATTTGGATGATATCGAATCTGCCTACGGCAAACTTGGGGAAACGTTTTTTGTGGCTTGTGTTAATGGTCGAGTTGTTGGGACAGTCGGAATTAAGCAAGAGGATTCGCGGACAGCTTTGTTGCGCCGTTTGTTTGTAGACTCGGGGTTTCGTGGTCGAAGACTCGGGGATCTTTTGGCAGATCGTGCTATTGAATTTTGTCGTGAGGTTGGGTATGAGGAATTAATTTTTAAAACGACGTCGACCATGAAAAATGCAATTGAACTGGGAAAACGAAAAGGGTTTGTTCCGAGAGCGCGTTTGAGTTTGGGATCAGTTGAATTGGTAAAATTTGTGTTGTTTTTAAAAAAGGAATTGGTTGCAAACCACTCAGCGATTCATAAGGAGTAGTCCGGTGAAGTTCTTTTTTGTAAAGTCTTCCAAGTCAAGCCACGTTTTAAATGAAAAAGAGATACAGGAACGTTTGTATGGTCACTACCGGTCCGGAACGTTTTCGACCGCTGCGGAAAATGTACAGGTAGGTTCTGGAGTTCCTAAGTTAACGATTCCGCGGCCTGAACAATCCGGCGTTTGGGCCGAGTGGTTTCAGATTTTATGGCGAACGATCGGCATAACGGTTAAAACCTTATCGGGACGATTTTCGCTGAAATTTGCGGCCGTTGTCGGCAGTGTGTTGATCTTGTCTATCGTTTTCCTCCAGGTAGTCTCCCGCTGGTTTGGAGGAGCCGAGGATCGGCGTGAGGAAATTTCGCAAGCGGCATCCGTCAGTCTTCCAGAAGTCTCAACGAAACAGGAAGCGATAGCGGCAAGGCCAAGTCGTAACTCCTCTTCCGATAGTGGGGGAGCCATTCAAGCTACTGCGATCGGAGAAGAAAGTGCTGTTTCGCTTGAGAATTCTGAGTTATCTGGAAGTGCCGAGGTTCGAAAACGGAAGTTCTACGCGGTGCAAGTATGTACCTATCAAAAGGAAGCCGATGCCGGCCGCTTGGTCGAAAAGTTAAAAGCCACCCATTTTGAACCCTTTTACCGAAGAGTGATGTCGCCTCGACAACGGATTCCCTATTATGTGGTTTTTGCGGGGCAACACGAAACCTTTTCGGGAGCTCAAGCACTGCTTGGGAAGTTTAAAGATTCAGAATTATTTGGCGATTTTTCAGATTCTTTCATCCTCTCTCTCTAAAGTTTTTTAACGGGACACTCTATATGCCCTGGCCGGGTATCAATCAAAGAAATTTTCCCCGTATCGAAGCAAGCTTAGGCATCCGAATTGTGAAGGATGATAAGTCTGTGATTCGAACGAAAACCAAAAACTTAAGTTATTCAGGGACGTGTGTGGTTCTAAGCCAACAGCTCGAAAAGTTATCCACGGTACGTCTTGAACTTGATTTATCGAGTGATCAATCGCCCATTCGTTGCAACGGACGCATCGCTTGGCTTGTGAGAAGCCAAGAACCCGTTTCGCACAAAGTGTCCTATGACATCGGCATTGAGTTTCTGAAGCTAGACCCAGAAGCCAAAGACCAAATCCATTCATACGTTCAAAGCCACTCGTAGAGAATCTATTTCTAAATGCCCCAAGAGTCTTCCTTCGATATTGCATCTTCTGTAGATCTGCAGGAACTAGACAACGCCGTGAATCAGGTGGTAAAAGAAATGCAGACTCGCTATGACTTTAAAGGCAGCAAGAGCGAATTGACTTTTGATCGTAAAGAAAAGGCCATCTCCATTTTAGCCGATAACGATTTGCGCTTGAAAAGCATCATCGACATGTTGTTCGCTAAGTGCGCCAAACGCGGCGTGCCCTTAAAGGCGATAAAATTTGGAGCGGTGGAACGAGCTCTTGATCAAATGGTTCGACAGTCCGGATCAGTGGTTCAAGGAATTCCTCAGGAGGAAGCAAAAGAGATTGTGAAAAGGATTAAAGCATTAAAGTTAAAGGTTCAGTCCACCATACAGGGCGATTCCGTTCGTGTTTCCGGGAAAAGTAAAGATGACTTGCAAACCGTTATTCATATGTTGCGTGCGGCAAATTTTTCCGTTGCCCTTCAGTTCGTCAACTATAGGTAACAAAAAGTTCGATGACGGCTCCTTTTGGGAATTTCTTCGGTCATTTTGACGATTTCTTAAAGGTGGCAAGGGATGAAAATTTCAAAAAGTTTCTTGCAAATCCTAAAGTTCAGCAGCTGATGAACGATGCTGCATTTAAGAAAGCGGTTGAAGAAAAAAATATGTTTAAGTTGATGGCTCATCAGGAGTTTACAGCATTGATGAGAGACCCCGAAGTCCGGGAAACGCTTGCTGCTTTAAGCCGGAATTTAAAAAAGCCGGATGAAGTTTTAAGTGGTGGCTTGTAATTTTAAGATTATGTGTTATACTTTCTTTAGCGTTAAAAGAAGTATATGTAACTTCAATGTCTACAACTACTTAGGTAATTGTTACACGTTTTGAGGCGGAACGGATTTCAAATTGTGCACGCAGGTTTAACTCATTGACCGGAGAATATGAGAGAATGAAAACCGAGAGAAAGGGTAAGAAAATGGGGAAGGAAAAACGTAGATTTAAGCGTTTTGACGCTTTTATGAACGTCCATTTTCGGTCACGGGATTCCAAAAGCATTAAAGGGTCCGGACTCACCAAAGATCTATCTCGCGAAGGCATCAAAGTCAATACCATCGGTTTGATGAAAGAGGGAGAAATGGTGGATCTTGTGATCCATGTGCCTGACGATACACAACCGATCCGGACGACGGGAAAAGTAGTTTGGCGCAAGTCCTGTTCCGGTCGAGATCAAGGGACGGATTATGGTGTATCCTTTCTGATGATGGACCCAGTTGATAAATTTCGAGCACTCGATTACGCCTATAATTATTGGCTTGAAACCAAAGTAAACGATTTTTCGGATCCAGAGAAAGTAACCGAACTTTCCTAAGCCCAGTGCCTCGGGTTCAAGAGCCGACGTACTCACCAAACTTTTTCAATAACCAAAGTGCGTCCATTGTAATTTCCAGCCACGGGATCCCGCATGAAGCCGCAGAACTATTTGCTCGCCATTGATCAAGGAACAACAGGCAGCCGAGCCATTTTGTATGCACGAACCGGTGCAGTGAAAGCGCAGGCCTATCAAGAATTTCGGCAATACTATTCTAAATCAGGATGGGTAGAGCACGATCCGGACGAAATTATTCATTCCGTCCGGCAAGTGATTGAGCGAGCCCTTTCTCAAGCACGTATCTCACCGCGAGCTATTCATGCCATTGGAATTACCAATCAGCGCGAGACGGTAGTTCTTTGGGACCGCAAAACGGGACGATCGGTTCGGCGAGCCATTGTATGGCAAGATCGACGGTCCAGTGATCTTTGTTCCGAACTTAAAAAGCGGGGACATGAACCGTGGGTCCGAAACAAAACCGGTTTGTTGATCGACCCTTATTTTTCGGCAACAAAATTGACGTGGCTCTTTCAAAATGATCCGACCTTGAAAAAAGGTGCTCGCCGAGGGTCTTTGCGTTTTGGAACGATCGACAGTTGGCTGCTTCATTGTTTGACCGGCGGCGTGGTTCATGCGACCGATATGACCAATGCATCACGAACCCTTCTTTTTAACGTTCGAAATTGTGATTGGGATGACGGCCTCGCGCATCTGTTTCAAGTTCCCGTCTCGGTTCTGCCAAACGTTTTACCCTCCGGCAGTTCGTTTGGAGTGACAAAAGGATTTAGACCGCTTCCAGATGGAATTCCGATTTGTTCTGTGATCGGAGATCAACAAGCAGCACTTTTTGGGCAATCGTGTTATGCGCCAGGATCGGGAAAAAACACGTATGGAACCGGCTGCTTTTTATTGGTCAATTTAGGGAAGCGTTTCAAACTTTCAAAATATGGATTTGTCACCACCATAGCTTGCGATCAGAGCGGCAAACCTGTTTATGCGATGGAAGCGTCCATTTTCATTGCAGGCGCTGCGATTCAATGGCTTCGTGACGGACTGCGGTTTGTTAAAAAAGCATCTGAAACGGAAGTCATCGCTCGTCGTCAGGCGTCGCACGCCAGCGATCTAGTCGTTATACCGGCATTTACGGGTTTGGGCGCGCCTTATTGGCGGCCGGACGTTCGAGGAGCCATGTTTGGCATTACTCGAGATACAAGCCGGGAAATGATTATTAAGGCAACCGTAGAATCGATAGCTTTTCAAGTCGGAGAAGTATTTGGTTTGATTCGTACCGAATGCGGAGTTCGGAGCCGAAGTCTGAAGGTAGATGGCGGCGCCAGTCGGAATCGATATTTAATGCAATTTCAGGCGGATTTGCTTGGCGTTCCCGTGCTTTGTTCCAGTGCAAGCGAAGTAACAGCTTGGGGCACGGCCAAACTTGCCGGTACGGTTTCACGTTTTTGGTCTTCTCCGAGTCGAGTGGAAGATCGAATCCGATATGTTCGATATGTTCCGCGATGCAGTCGTCAAAAACGCAAGGCCCTCGTCACACGTTGGCGAAATGCCATCCATCAACTTATTCATTAGTTCCTTCCGTAAGAGAATTCAGATCTAACAAGATTCATTTCTTCGCGTCTTATCTTCACTTTAATTTTGGGAAGCCGATACATAAAAAGCGGTTGTTTTATCGAATGATTAGAATCTAGCGAAAGGATACGTGGATGCCTCTTAGATTGTTCCGCTTCTGGAAAAAGGAAGAAACCCCCCAAAAACTTCCCGAGTCTGAAATACCTCTTTTCGCGACCTTGAGCCCCGCAGAACTAAAACTGGTTGAAAGTAAAATAAGGCGCGTCGAGTTTAAAAAAGGCGATACCGTCTACAAAATCGGAGAGCAGGCAGATGCGTTTTACATTATTTTATCGGGGCGGTTTCGTGTCATCGGAGCAAAGGGGGATACCGTCGGGATTCTTTCGCAAGGGGACTATTTCGGAGAAAGTTCTTTGCTTCTCGGCAGGGAACACAGCGCAACCATCGAGGCCAAAAACGACGGACTGGTGCTCAGAATCAGCAAAAGTGACTTCGAAAATCTTCTCAAAGAAATTCCGCCGCTGTCCATCCACTTGAGCCGTACTTTAGGGCATCGTCTTACCGTGGGAACTGAAGTAGCCAAAACCGATATAGTCTCCATTATTGGGGATGAGAGCGTTCAAGACCGTGATCGATTTGTGCATAATTTGGCCGCAGCGCTGGGGACAAAGCGGAAAAAGAAAACCATCTTAGTTCATCTCGTTCCGCCCGCTTTGGTGGAGAAAGATAAAGCAGCAAAGACAGCTTTATTTATTTCTAAGTATTTTCCGGATCGATTGGAAGAAGTGAAACAGCTCATTCAGAAAGAACACGGATCCTATTCCTATTTACTTGTTTCAAATGGTGTCGAAGGTAAGCGCGCAGAAAAGCAAATCGCATCTTTGTTGGCATTTTTGATTGGCCAATATGATTTCGTTTTGCTGAACATATCAAGTACGTCTGACCATCTTGCAGCGAAAGTACTCAAGCAATCCGACGCCGTTTATATGCTTGTGGGCGAACAAGATGTGGAGTCCGAAAAGACACGCGTGTTTCAGGAAGAATTTCAAAGATCTTTTGGGTTTACCCGTGACGAAATACGTTTGATTGTCTATGAAGAATCCGAGCGGAAAAGGTTTTATGTTCATCCGTACAGCTTAAATCGTTCTCGAACCGTCAATGTCTTTAGTTTTCTGCCTTATGAAAACCGGTTCCAAAGCCGCACAGACGCGCCTCTTGTGCTTCAGGATCCGGATTGCCGTTACGGACGGGCTGTTCAATTTCTTGCCAAGGAATTAACGGGCGACTTAATTGGTCTTGCGTTGGGCAGCGGAGCGGCTTTCGGGTTTGCGCACATTGGGGTACTCAAAGTGCTGGAACAAGAGCACATTCCGATTGATATCGTTTCGGGAAGTTCGATCGGCGCTCTCGTTGGGGTGATGTGGGCAAATGGGCTTTCTTCGCAAGAGCTCGAACACATTGCTGCCGGGCTCGATCGGAAGTCCATGTTTTTTAAACTGGTGGGTTTCCGCGATTTGTCTTTCCCGCATAATAGTTTTTTTAAAGGGCGGCAAGTGGTTCGTTACTTACGGACATTTTTGAAGCACGTCACGTTCCGTGAGTTAAAAATTCCGGTTAAAATGGTGGCGACCAATATGAACACAGGTGAGGAAGTTATCTTTGATGATGGCGATGTGGTGGATGCGATTCGTGCGTCGATCGCAATTCCCGGAATCTTTAGGCCCATCCGGATGAAGGATCAAATATTAATCGATGGAGGCGTCGTAGACCCATTGCCCGTCAAGGTGTTAAACCGGTATGGGGTGAAAAAAATAATCGCCGTGAATGTATTGCCCTCATCAGAGGAACATCTTCAACGAAGGGAATTTTATGAGAAACAAAAAAGCATAGAGAGAGAAATGGCTAAAAATCGTACTCTTGTCGGCCGGTTCCTTTTTGAGTGGGGAGAACGAATTCGGAAGCGTTATCAAGACAATGTATTTAACGTACTTGTCAATACGATTCAATTTCTGGAACATGGAATTGCGGAGATGAGCGCGGAAGGTGCCGATATAGTGATTCATCCGGTTTTACCCAATTCACACTGGGCAGAATTTTATTCCGTTGACAAATTCGTTCGTTGCGGCGAAGAAAAAACAAGAGAGCAGATTGAAGAGATCAAGCGATTAGTTGAAGATAGTTTGTAGAGCCAGAACATCGGTTTGACACACCATTTCCCCTGTGCTAAACTCATTATTCATTATACAGCAATGACTTAGCATATCCATGGACTCAGCTCTTAGAAGGCGAATTATTCCTAGATTTGGCAGACCTATCCTTAGTTTTTTGCAGTAGGCCCTTAGATTAGTGAAAAGAGGAAATCATAAAACCCGTGAACATTTATAAAGCTGCGGTGATTGGTGCTGGGACGATGGGCGCGGAAATTGCTCAGGTGATGAGTTACGCTGATATTCCCGTGCTGCTCAAAGACGTTGACCAACGTTTGGTCGAGCAGGGTTTAAACAAAATTAAGTCGTTGTACCAAGGCCGTGTTGAAAAAGGAAAAATGAAAGCATCGGAAGCCGAGGAGAAGATAAAACGGGTGACAGGACTCACGACCTTTGATGGTTTCCGCGACGTTGATTTGGTAATTGAAGCCGTTCCGGAACGGATGGACTTAAAGAAAAAGGTGTTTCAGGAATTGGAGTCAAACGTATCTGACGATACCATTCTTGCAACTAATACGTCAGCGCTGTCTATTTCTGAGTTAAGTGTTGCAACGCACCGACCGGAGAAAGTGGTTGGAATGCATTTTTTCTTTCCCGCCCATGTCATGAAGTTAGTTGAGGTGATTCCGGGTTTGATGACAAGCGATGAAACAGTCGAGGACGTGGTGAGCTTTTCCGAAACCATAAGGAAAATTCCCGTTCGGGTTAACGAATGTGCCGGTTTTTTAGTCAATCGGCTTTTGATGCCGTATTTAAACGAAGCCGCGTATTGTCTCCAAGAGGGAGCTGCGACTCTGGAAGAAATTGATCAAAGTGCAGCGGCGTTTGGATTGCCCATGGGGCCCTTCACTTTAGTTGATAATCTAGGACTTGACGTTTGCTCCGACGTGGTTCAAGTATTGTTGGGCTCGTATGGGAACCGAATGGCGCCGGCCGAGATCTGGGAAAAACTTAAGGAACGGAAACGGTTTGGTAAAAAAACGGGAGCCGGTTTTTATGAGTATGGAACAGGCGGCGGAGAAACCCTTCAAAAAATCGTCGGTCAATTAAGACAAGAACTTCGGATTCAGAAAACCACTTTCTCAATCGAACGCCTCGTTTATCCGATGATCAACGAAGCGATTTTGTGTTTGGAAGAGCACGTGTCTAGCGAGAGTGATATCGACATGGCGATGGTTGCCGGGATTGGATTTCCTCAAGACAAAGAGGGGGTACTTCATTTTGCGGATGAGGTGGGTCTGGATCGTCTTCTGGAAACTCTCTTGAGCTTGTATCGGGACTTCGGAAATCGTTTTTGGCCCGCACCGTTGCTGAAACGGATGGTGGGAGCCGGTCTTCTTGGCAAGAAAACGGGCCGCGGGTTTTTTGAATATTCAACATGATGGGAGGATAGTTCCATGGCAGGTAGTGACCTTGTAAAGTTAAAAATGGAAGGGCCCGTTGCGGTGATTACGCTCAGTCGTCCGCCGGAAAAAAAGGTGAATGTATTAACGCCTGAAGTGATGCAAGGTTTGAGTCAGGCGGTGGACACATGTTCTCGGGATGCCGAAGTTCGGGCAATCGTCATCACCGGCGAAGGACCCTACACGTTTATTGCCGGTGCCGATATCAAAGTCATTGCGGCGATTAAGAATAAAGCAGAAGCGGCGGAGCTGGCAAAAAAAGGACAAGAAATTTTTAACAAGATCGAGAATCTTGATAAACCGGTGATTTGCGCGGTCAACGCCATTTGTCTCGGAGGAGGAATGGAACTTGCCTTGGCCTGTCATATGCGTGTGGCGTCAGATCGAGCTAAATTTGGTCAGCCCGAAGTATTGCTGGGCATTCTTCCGGGATTTGGAGGCACACAGAGATTGTTACGATTATGCGGTTCCGCAAAAGCTCGTGAGCTTGTCCTAACGGGAGACCAAATTTCAGCAAAGGATGCACTTGCCATCGGTTTGGTCAATCAGGTGGTTCCGGAAAACCGGCTTTTAAAAGAAGCGGTGGGGTTGGCAAAAAAGATTTCGGATAACCCGCAGGTTGCCGTGCGTCTGATTCAACGTGCCATCCGTGAGGGAGGGCGAAAAAGTTTAAGTGAAGGTCTGGCCCTCGAAGCCGAGCTGTTTGGAGATGTGAGTGAATCGCATGATATGAAGGAGGGGGTCCAAGCGTTTCTAGAAAAAAGGAAGCCCCAGTTTGAGCACCGATAAGGACTGGTGGGGAACGTGAGGAAATTTTTTCTGGCGTTTGTAATGATCTGTCTTGGAATGTTATCCATTGCCGCATGGTGGGACCGTTTTCGCGGCCAGAAAGAAGAAGAGAAACTAAAAGCGGCAACCCAGACACTTGCTCCCCTCCCCAATGTGGAGGCGCGAAGCGAAGAAGTCAAACAAATACGGAATGAACTCCAAAATGTGATTCAACAGACCTCTCGACTGCAAGGTCAGATACAAGGCAATCGTTTGGAAATTCATGAAATTTTAGAGCGTGCTAAAATTCATGAGCGCATTCTTCAGAATATGACCCTTCCAAAACCGGTGGTGACCAAAAGGCAGCTTGATATCGAACGCATTCTCTCGCGCGAAAAAGTAAGACTGATTGCAGAACAAACACAGAAAACGCAGGAACAGCTTCGAGCCCTTGAACAGGTTCGAACGATCCATTCTGTTCCGGCGATACCACCCAAAGAGAGCACTTCCTAGACCGTTTTGTGGAAGAACGCAATTTAGTTGATTTATTCCTAACACAGGCGGATCGGTACCGCTCGAAGACCGCACTGCGTGTGAAACGCGGCGGTTCCTATCAAGATATTTCCTGGACGGAATTTAAAGATCAAGTTTTGCGCGTGAGCGATGCGCTTCGTCGGTTGGGAGTTCAGAAGGGCGATCGTATTGCCTTACTTTCTGAAAATCGGCCGGAGTGGGCTTACGTTGATTTGGGCACTCTGTCGTTAGGCGCCGTGCTGGTTCCCATTCACGTTACGTCTTCAGCAGGAGAAATCAAACATATTTTGAATCATTGTCGTGCGAGTATCTTATTTCTTTCGAGTACGGTACGCGCGCCCGCATTCGTTCACATTCGAAAAGAGTTAACACATCTGAAACACGTGATTGTGTTTGATGAAGAAAGAGATGAGGGATTGGGGTGCGAAAATCTTGGGCAGTTACTTAAGCAAGGCGGTCCTCAAAGCGGGAAAAAGCTGTATGAGATGAATGAAATTGGGCAAGATGATTTGGCAACGATTATTTATACGTCTGGAACGACGGGGCCGTCTAAGGGGGTGATGCTCACACATGGCAATTTGCTCGTTAATTGTCACGATGTCAAAAAGATCCTGCCGATCGGCGAACACGATGTTTATCTTTCTTTTTTGCCCCTGAGCCATGTCTTCGAGCGGATGGGAGGTTATTATTTGGGTATTTTGTGCGGCGCAACCGTTGCTTATGCTGAAAGTATGTTGACCGCGGTTGACAACATGCGGGAAATTCGGCCTACGGTAGCTTGCGCGGTTCCTCGTTTTTTTGAAAAATTCTTCGAGCAGATTCGCATGCCATCGAGTGAGACCTCTCCTCTGGTCTCTGCATTGCGGAAATGGGCGTTACAGGTTGCAGACCGGAACATTCAGGATCGCATCCGGAATCGTCACTCCACTCTTTTGCAGTCTATCCAATTTAGTCTTGCGAATCGCGTGGTTTATTCCAAGATTCGGAATACACTTGGAGGTCGTATCCGCTTTTTTGTGTCGGGAGGTGCGCCCCTCAATCAAGAGTTAGCCGAGTTTTTTTATTCGATGGGTTTGCTGATTTTGGAAGGGTATGGTTTAACGGAAACATCGCCCGTTATTTCTGTCAATTCGTGCGAACGATTTAAATTTGGTTCTGTAGGAGTACCGCTTGAACACGTCGAAACTAAAATACAAGAGGACGGCGAAATTGCGGTCAGAGGGCCTTCCATCATGAGGAGCTATTATGAGGATGAGGCCTCAACGAAGAGCGCCATCCGAAACGGGTGGTTCCATACGGGAGATTTAGGCCGTATAGACGAGGATGGTTTTTTATTTATCGTCGGCAGGAAAAAAGACATTATCGTCACGTCGGGTGGAAAAAACGTTGCGCCGCAGAATATCGAGAATGCAATACTGCGGGATCCGGTCATGTCACAGATGGTGGTGGTAGGAGATCGGCACCATTTTTTAACAGCACTCATTGTGCCCAATTTTAAAGCGGTACGAAGCGCCTTGGGACTTTCCAATGACGCAAGTTCAAGTGATTTGGTTCGCCGTCCAGACGTTCATGAGCTGATTGCCAAGCGAATCGAAGAACGCACAACCGATTTGGCCAGCTATGAGAAGATCAAGTATTTTTCGCTCTTGGCCCGCGAGTTTTCTCAGGATCAGGACGAAGTAACCCTAACGCTCAAGATTAAAAGGCAAGTGGTCGCAAAGCACTATGAGAAAGAGATCAATTTGATGTACGAAAGCGTCGCCGACGATTTGAATGAGAGCCGAAACCGGATATTTTACATCCTTTGACGGATGCCGCCTTTTCTATCGGTCGTGGCGAAAGAGCGCTGATTCAGCACTTTTAATTGTGCACGGATTGGGCGAACATTCCGGCCGCTACGACGAATTGGCATCTTTTTTGTCGGAGTTATCGGTTTCTATTTTCGCCTTTGACTTACGGGGTCATGGAAACTCCGACGGACCACGAGTCTTTGCCGAGGATTTTGAGCAGCTGACGAAAGACCTAAAATCTTTCCGAACACTGGTACAGCGAGACCTACAGCCGAATATCACCCGTTTTTTCGTGCTCGGGCAAAGCTTAGGAGGGTTAATTGCGACAAAGGTTGTTCTTGATGGAACCGAAGATTGGGACACGTTAATTTTATGGGCACCTTTTTTCGGGATTCCGTTTGGGCATGCAGCTCTTAGCGTCCTTTGTTCCATTTTGGATTTGATTGTCCCCAGAATGATATGGGATAATCCGGTCCCGGCGGTTTATTTAACGCACGATGTGGAGGAACTCGCACGTTATCGCTCCGACGCTTTGGTCCAACGACGGATCACCATTCATCTGGCTCGAGAGATGTTCTTAGCGTGTCGATCGGTCGGGTTACGGGCGGAAGAAATTACGTTGCCTCTCGTTGTCATGGCCGCGGGAGACGATCGGATCGTTTCTCTTAAACGGACGATTTCTTTTTTTAATCGTTGTCGGTCTCAGAATAAAACACTTAAAGTTTTTGATGGGTTTTTTCATGAGTTACTGCACGAGCGTGAGCGTGCAAAGCCCATGATGATGCTTAAGGAAGAACTAATTCGCAGGGGCCTGTAGCTCAGCTGGGAGAGCGCCAGAATCGCACTCTGGAGGTCAGGGGTTCAAATCCCCTCAGGTCCACCATATTTTCGGGAAAACAGGTTTAGAACATGAATCAAAAACGGAAGAAACATCAAGAGCTTAGAGTTGGGATTGCTCAGATCAATCCGACGGTGGGTGATTTCTCTGGAAATGCCGAGAAAATCTGTTTCTACATTGAACAAGCGGAACGTCAACACTGCGACGTTATCGCGTTTCCCGAGCTAGCGCTTTGCGGTTATCCGGTTTGGGATTTAGCCATCAAAACGAGTTTTGTCCGTCGGGGACTTCAAACCCTTCACCAAATCGCTCGATCGACACGGCACAAAAAGATCACCGTCATTGTTGGTTTCATCGATCGGGCACGGAGCGCCGGCCGAAAAAATCATAATGCTCTTGCTGTGATTCGGAACGGCCATGTCGTCCATCGCCAAGCCAAATCACTTCTCCCCACCTACGATGTTTTTTTAGAGGATATTTTCTTTATGCCCGCACGGACCCAAAGAACGTTTAAGCTCGGCTCCCTAACGGTGGGGGCAAATATCTGCGAGGATATTTGGGATGATTCTTACGAGACCAAGCCGACGAAGATGTTAAAGAGACAAGGAGCAAGTGTATTATTTAATATTTCCGCCTCTCCTTTCTCGGAAAAGGGTGTTGCGAAGAGAATAGAACAAGTGCGTCGTAAAGCCAAAGAATACGGTCTTTGGATTGTGTACGTTAACCAAGTCGGAGGCCAGGACGATCTTATTTTCGACGGACACAGTTTGGTGGTGTCGCCAAGAGGTCAAGTCGTTTTCCAAGCGGACCGATTTCAAGAACAACTGTACTGCACCTCGTTCGTGGTAGGTGAGCGAAGGGCAAACCAAATCAGTGCGGTGAAACGAGTCGCTGAAAAAGACATCTATGATGCTCTCGTGCTGGGCCTTTCGGATTACCTGCGTAAAAACCGATTTCGAAAAGTGGTTATAGGCTTAAGCGGAGGAATTGATTCCGCGCTTGTGGCCACTTTGGCATGCGATGCGCTCGGACCGCAAGCTGTGATCGGTATTTCGCTTCCCGGACCTTATTCCTCGAAGGAAAGCGCCACCGACGCCCATTGTTTAGCGCGTGCTTTGGGAATTGAATTCAGAGTGGATACGATCACGTCTTTGTACCGTAGATTTGTGAGTGAAGCGAAGCAGATGAACAAAGTGCGCAGGCCTCTCAAAACGGGGCATAGCCGCGAGGTGATTACAGTGGGAATGGAAAATGTCCAGGCTCGGTTGCGCGGCATGAAATTAATGTTCGTTTCGAATGAAGAAAGCGCTCTTCTTCTCACCACCGGAAATAAATCGGAGTTAGCCATGGGATACAGCACCTTGTATGGTGATATGTGCGGCGGTTTGTCTGTAATCGGCGACGTGTATAAAACAGAGGTGTATCGGCTGGCGCGATTTCGTAATTCTATCTCGAGAGTAATTCCGGAGTCCATTTTAAGGAAACCGCCCTCTGCTGAGCTTCGCCCAAATCAAAAAGATCAAGATACATTACCGCCATACCCTGTTTTGGATACCATCTTGCGTCACTATATTGAACTGAATCAAAGTTTGGATGAAGTGACGAGGCAGCTTGCCACAAAACGTATTCCGGCGAAGTTAATTCGTCATGTTCTTTCTGTGGTAGATCACAACGAGTACAAACGGCGTCAGTTACCGCCCGCTTTGAGGATTACCGAAAAAGCATGGTTTGGTCGTAGGATGCCGATTACCAATCGCTTTGACCGATAAGGAAACTGGACGGTAAAAGGTCGTGATGGTAGAATGACTCCGCATGAGGTGGTTATGAGTTTAAAAAATATACTCGGAATCGGAATTTTAGTTTTATTTATGTTTTCATGTATGGGTTGTGCCGGAACATCTCCCCGCGTTCGAAAGATCACCAAACCGATTGATTCAACCGCTGAAAGCCTTGTGAAAGTTCGCGAACTTAAAGGTGAGGGCGGAAAGACGAGAGCGGTTGTGTCGCCTGCCGATGAACGGCAACTTCGAATACCCTTTTAACTCTCTTGCCGATCGAACCTATTTTTTTTGATACCGTCCAAACTTCTCTTGGCAAATTTTATCTAGCGGCCACAAAGCGCGGGCTTGTCAGAATTTCATTTCCACCGAACAGAGGTGCTGTTAGACAAGCAACGGAGGTCCCCTCCGCCGCCCGTCGTGCATTAAACTCCTGCAAACGTTTTTTACGTTCGTATATGTCTGGTCGTTCTGCGTTTGAGACGAACGTTCCGGTCGATTGGTCGGCGTTTAGTCGGTTTGATCGTTTGATTTTTAAGCGGCTTCAGCACGTTCCGCATGGAAGCATTGTCAGCTACGGCGAATTAGCAGCGCGCTTGGGTTTTCCGCGTGCGGCAAGGGCGCTTGGAAATGCGCTCGCGCGAAATCCGATTCCCGTGTTGATTCCTTGTCATCGCGTCATTCGATCAAACCGTTCGCTGGGAGGTTTTCAACGTGGGGCACGGTGGAAAAGAATATTACTTCGGATCGATCGGAAAATTGCATCTACCCAGCATCGATGAAAGGTTTGAGTTTTCTGAAACGTGGATGGTAAAATGAGCGCTTCATCAAAAGGGAGAGGTCATCATTGAATTCACGCCAAATCGTTGAAAGGGCAAAAACGGTTTCCGCCGATAAAAATGGGTTAGATCTGGTTGTTTTGGATCTTAAAAAGGTAAGTGATATCGCCGATTATTTTGTCTTGGTGAGTGGAACTTCAAACCGGCACGTTTCCACCATCGCAGAGGCAGTGATCAAAGATCTAGAGGGCGAAGTTCGGCCGAATCATGTAGAGGGCTTGACCGAAGGAAGTTGGGCGCTGGTGGATTACGGTTCGGTGATGGTCCACGTATTTCATTACAGCAAGAGGAAATTTTATAATTTAGAGAGACTGTGGGGAAACACACACCTAACCAAAACGGTTCGAACTCGTGAAAGAAAACCTAAAAAAAATCGTTGACCAGGCCCTGCCAGACATTCTTAACCGCCTTGGTGTTGAGCTCAGAGCACAAGATATCTCATACACGGTCGAACGACCCACGGTGAGAGCGTTCGGAGATGTGTCCATCAATTTAGGGTTTCATCTGGGCCGCCGGCTAGGAAAAAATCCCTATGAGGTAGCAGGGATATGCAAACAGGTGATGGAACAGAAGATCAAGGGGACCCAAGCGTGGCGTGAATGTGTCGAAGCAATTACCGTTGAGCGTCCCGGTTTTATCAATTTCAAACTTACGCCGTTTTTTATCGTACAGCAACTTCACGACGTTCGGAAAAAAGACGATCTATT
>Ga0209541_10005411_pt1 | contig 22280 bp, 20 predicted proteins | sample RifCSPlowO2_01_FD_184027 | JGI IMG/M metagenome (GOLD analysis project Ga0209541, IMG submission 184027) | Groundwater microbial communities from Rifle, Colorado - Rifle CSP2_plank lowO2_0.1 (SPAdes) (version 2) | ecosystem: Environmental > Aquatic > Deep subsurface > Groundwater | place...
AAAAAAATCCGGATTTCTCGTAAAGAGAGTCCGGATTTTTTGTTGCCTACTAAAATTAGATCAAAGCGTTCACGATAACGCGAACAATCACGAAAGAAAGGATGACAACAATGATACCGATCACTGCGTGCAAAATGGTTTTCTTTGCCGCTTCCGCTGTTTCTTCGTTGCCGGCCGCGGTGACATAGCGGAAGCCGCCGATGATGATAAACAAAACAGCTATCAAACCTACTATCGCGAGTAAAATGTTGATAATGCTGAGGACTAAACCGGAAATGCTCTCTTGACCCGCTGGTCCGCAGACGTTGAAGAAACGGCTGAGGGCGCCGCAGCCAAAATCTGGATGTGAGGGAATCGGGATCGGATCGCCAAAATCAATCTCCACCTGCGCAAGCGATGCCGCAGGCAGCAGTAAAGCAAATATAAAGATTATAGACAGCAATTTTTTCATAAGGCTCCTTCGGCAATAATGCTTGAGACAATCGCAATTATCGCAAAAGACATGATTACAACAACCAAACCAATGATCGCATGGAGCATGGTCTTTTTCGCTCCCTCGGCATTTTCTTCATTACCAGCTGCGGTTACGTAACGGAATCCGCCGATGATCAGGAATAGCACAGAAATCGAGCCGACGACGAGGATCAAGATATTGATAACAGCCGTTACCAATCCTCCAAATGTTTGCTTGCCAGCCGGTCCGTCGCCAGTCATGAAGCGCGGCACCCGCAAGCTGCCGATCTCGTAAAAATTTCCACCACTGCCTCTAATGTTCCGGCCCAAGTCTCTGTTGGGGACGTCTCCCTGGGCTGCGGCGAAAAACGGAGTGATAACCACAACCAAGCATAAACTAGTCAACAAAAATTTAAACACGGTTGTTTTACTCATAGGTCCAGTCCTCTTTCGCCGGTTACCAAAGCATTCGATATTATGAAAATAATCGCGAATGACATGATGATTATTACGAGACCCCAAATCGCTGCGCCTATGGTTGATTTGGCAGATTCCACCTTTTCCTCATTGCCTCGGGAAAGCACATATTTAATGCCTCCAATAATCAAATAAACAACAGCAATACTGCCTGCAACAAGGAGAAGAATATTCAGTACTTGGGTGATAAGTTCTCCAATTGTCTTCGCTGTTCCTGGTGAAGTACCTGGGGCATCAGGATCAATACCAAAAACTTCACGACCGATTTGTCTGAAAAAATCGTTAATCACCCCACCCTGGGCAAGGTATATTCCGGCCGCAAACTGATTTATTTTTTGTTTCAATTTCATTGAGAAGAGGATAGGCTCTTCAAGATTTAGGTTTCACCGCGTACCGCGTTGGACACAACTCTGACGATGACAAAGGACAGAATGATAACCACAATACCGATAATGGCATTGATAATGGTTTTCTTGCCTGCCTCTGAAGCTTCTTCGTTGCCGCCAGCAGTGATATAGCGGAATCCGCCGATGATCAGAAACACAACTGCCACCAAACCAGCGACCGCGAGCATAATGTTGATAATCCTGAGGAGCAGATCTGTGATATTAGTGTCGCCCGGCAAACCCGTGTTTTGTTCGTTGGGATCCGGCAGCTCAAATTGCGCAAAGGTTGCCAAAGGAGCAAGGGCGATTGCGATCATGACAACCATAGTGATCACATTCGCGATTTTCATCATGTTTTGAATCTTCATAATTATTGTTAAAAATTAGTTGTTAATTGTAGTTAAAATCTATTTGTTTCGTTATTTTATTCGACCTTTTTTGCTTGCATAAATTATAGCATCAACTGTGCAAATTGCCAAATAAATCCAGCACCTTCATGTTGGGGTATTGCACCCCGCAGGAAGATTGTATTAAGCCATTAATCGCCGCAGCAAGCTGCGGGGTATTCTGGAAGGTGCTGGATAAATCAGTTGTTTATAGTCATTCTTACCTGCACTGTTACTGTTTTAGCTTGATCCTGGACAGAGTTGATTGTTACCGTGTACAATGCTTCGCTTTTCGCCTCGGAAGCGACTCCCAAAATCTCCAATGCCCGGCCATCTATGTTCCAGCGAAGCCCAACCGGCAAACGGGCGTTTTGACCAAATACGCTGTACAAATCTCGGGCTATCGCCATTTGCGACTCCGAGCCGGAGACTGCACTGCGTATTGACTGTACAGGACAGGTTTGTTGCTGAACCTGGAACGAAAGTTAAACCCTGGCTGGAAACAACTCTGACCGCTGGCTGAGGTGACTGAGGTGTTGTGGCTTGCTGCTGCGCTGCGCCAGTTACTGTGAGTGTAAAGATGACGCGGCGCGTCTGGGGCGGATTGCTGCTGTCGCTGACAGTCACTGAAAAATTGAAATTGCCAGGATTTGGCACATTGCGGCGCTGACTCGTGATAGTCAAAAAACTCTCGCCTGCTCCGCTATCGATTACTGGCACAAGACCATTTTGAGCTGCTCCCCCGGCTGTAATGCGATATGGGGCTGTGCCACCGGCTATGGAAGCAATCCCATGTTCGCATGCCTGTCCAGTCTGACAGCTGAAAGCGCTTCCGAGCAAATTAACATTAAATCCATTTTGACCCGCTTGCTGCTGTAGATTGACTGCCCCAGTGCCGTTTGGTTGGTTCTGGGTCAAAATGTTGTTCACTATTGTAACGATCGCAAATGACATGATTATCAGCGCAAGGCCGATGACTGCTCCAGTAATGGTTTTTTTGGCTTTCTCGGTAGCTTCCTCGTTTCCTCTAGCCATAACGTATTGGAAACCACCAATCACGAGGAAGATGAGCGCTATGGCGGCCGCGAACGCTAGGAGGATTTGCAAAATACGCTTTAGCAAATCTTGAAACGTACGGAACTCTACGAGGCTACCTTCGGCTGGATTTATAATTACGCATTTACCATTTTCCCATTTCGATATTGATGGATCACAATTATCTTCCAACTCTCCCGGTCGACTGCTTTGCGCTTGTACCGATTGAGGAAGTATTAAACTAAACGCAAAAAGTAATATTAGGATTTTGAAAAAAAATTTTGTTTTTCGTTTCATAAGTTTAGTTTTCTACTCCAAAGAACAATAGCCTTTGAACAATAGAGATCACTGCATAAGACATCATGGCGATAACGAGGCCTATGATAGACCATTTGAGTCCTGTCTTGGCCTTCTCAATGCTTTCTTCGTTGCCAGCCGCAGTAATGTACCTATAGCCATAATAAACAATCATCAAAAGTGTGACAACAGCAATGAGGGCCAGGATATTGACCATAATGTAATTCAAAACCCCGATAAAGGTATCCGAACCGCGAAAAACTAAAGGGTTCACAAAACGATCCCCATCTGACCTTGGCTGAAAACCAATCAGATTTGCCGCGCCTGAGATAATAGTAAAGGCCAAGAGAGCTACTACAAAACCTCCGACTGACCACGTTATCGAATCCTTGGCTGATTTGATGGCTTCTTCATCCGACGCGACGATGAGTTTAAAACCGCTAAACACCAAAAACGCTACTGCAATGATACCCATAATCGCGGTAAACCCGGCAATAACTTTGGTCACCAGCTCGGCTGGCGTGCATATTCCCAGGAAACCCAAAGGATTTTTAATCGTAGTCACCTTATCGTTGTTATTTTCCAGCCCAGGACATACCCGCTCCTGCGCAAAAGAAATCTGCGGAGCCAGAATCAAAATGAATATGCTGAGATAAATCAAACTTCGCTTATAGTTAAATTTTGTTGTAATTTTCATTTTTCTTTCGGTGGCGCCAAATACTAAACATTATTATAGCAGCTACAAGCACTGCACCGGCAATAATAACAAAACTCCAGGGAAAACCGCCGGCAGGCGCGGTTTCCACTGGAGCTGATGCTTGCGGTTGAACTTGTTTTAAGAGATCAACCTCTTCTTTGCTTCTGATCGGGTCGGTTACACCGGCCTCGCGGGTGAACGGCAGTTTATCGAGCGTACTCGAGAAAACCTCGCTGCCTCCCTTGAAAACTTTGATCGTGTACTGATCTGTTGTTCCACCTGCCGCGGAAAGCGAGAGCATCAAATTTTGCATAGTGCTTTTTTGCTTCACAACCGCAGACGGTTTATCGTCTTCCAGGGGATGAACCACCATTTCATCTAATCTCAAAGAAAATGATTGTTCAGAAACCCTTTTTCCGTCTCGCTGAATCTCAATTCGGTATTCTGGATTTGCGTATTGGGGAAGCTCTTGATCAGTAGGGGGTCCTTGTGTCACGCTTATCACTGACACCTTGCCAGTATCATCCAGCTGAACCGTGGTCACGAGTATATCGCCTGCTGCAGAAGCCGAGCACGCAATACTTAAAAAAGAAGCTGCGAAAAGTAGAACGACTCCGATCCTATTCATTATCTCCTCCTAATGTCCATTTGGAACGACTAAATATAGCAAATTCTGGCAGTTGTGTCAACCACACGGCTGCAGGGCCATTCATGCCCAATGGGGAATTGGAGATAAACTCATATTGTAGTAGAAGGTTTAATTTCTGCTTATAGCGGAGATCTGACCTTATTTCAGAATCATTGAATTTAGATCGTTGAAAAACAGCCTCTTCAGTCATGGTTGCTATGTCCTCTGCATAGCAGCTGCCATCCATAAAGTTACAAAGGCTTTTTATAACAGCCGAGTCTAATGTGTCACTCGCACCGTAAGCTCTGATAAAACCGCAGTGAGCAGTATCCCACGTACCGTCTTTCCAATGAGAGACATCTTTTAGTGGGAGATAAGGGCAATTACTAATATTTCCGACGGCCGAAACCCACTTTGTAGGAAAACTGCTCGCTAAGGGATTGAGTTTATAGTATATCCCCCCATAGTAAGCATGCAGCTTATGAGCTGATTCATGTAGAACTATACCTGCCGTGTCACTGCTTTCTGAAACGTCAATAATATTATCTCTCCAGCCTGCGCACCCTGCAGCCAACTCCGTTGAGCAGACGCTTGTTTTAACCTTGTCCCAAAGTGATTGTTCCCATACATTCATCCAGATGTCTAACTTTTTGTATTGATCAGACGAGGTAAACTGCTTTCCCTTATTTATCTGATCCATCAAATTCTGTCCTCGCTCGTTTGGCGCAATTTCGCTCCAATGACCAAAAAAAGTGATTCGTTTTTGGGTTTTAGGAAAATGCCTTTGAAGCCACTGAGTACCCGTGAGCTGAATATTGAAATTAGTTGTTATAGTCTTTCCGTGTTTATTTCTGATGGCAAAAATTATTTGGCCGTCCCTTGTTCCGGGCGCAATAGACAAATCAGCTTCGACTTTATCATCAGTAGCGGTATCAGAAATCATTCTTACTGCGGTGACAATTAGTCCTGTGCCGCCCGAGATATCTGCGGCATTGCTGGTTATGACCGCGCCTTCCAGATTTTGGCCTGTAATAGTGAGAGTTAAGTTGTTATTTTTGAAAGCTGCTTCCGAGTTAACGAGTTTATCAAATGTTCCGGCGAGAGCCGTTGCCGGCGACAGACGAATATTTGCTGGTGCTGCACCTGACGAAGATGAAGTGACTGGCGCAACATAATCCGTAAGACATTGCTGGTCGCTCAATCCAGATCCAGCGCGCAAAATAAAATGCGGTTCGTCGCCCGCAATGTTGTGACACAGTCCTGAGTCAAACCCAGCTTTGATCCATCTACTGTACTCGGCCTTTGTGGTAGAAAAATCCGAGGGAACCGGGTAGACATCCATCGCGATTCCACTCTCATGATCAGATTGGCATGCCGGCGGCGTACCATTCGCCTGAAAAGCATGCTTGCTCGCCTCCGCACTGATCCATGATTTCTGCGCGGCGGTATATTTATCCACTATGGCTTTAGTTAGAAACTTTGCTCCTGAACAGGCATACCCAGATCCAGCGCCATTACCATCGTTGTTTTGCAGACGCCACGCTTCCCAAATGCTTCTAATGTGGTTTGTGTATTCTATTGGTCGAAATGCCTGGCGCGCTGTGAGCTGGCTTCCCCATTTGGTACCGAAAGCGCTCAGGGCAGCCTTTAGCTCAGTTTCTCTTGAGCCCCAGATTAGGCCAAGCGGATCCTCTCCAGACCAGACCTGAATGCCGGGGGGCACACCATTGTCAGTATCAGCAGGAACAATAGCTGTTTCTACATCAGTCTCATTACTAGCCGCGGGGGCGGTTGCTGCACTACTTGAGTTAAACCTGGCATAGCAGTATTCGACCTGGGGCGCGTATCTTCTCGTTTCGCTAAAATTACCAGCACGGTTCGCGTTGCACTGTTGATGCGCGCTGTCATCCCATAGACATTCCCAGCGTCTGGTTGCACGATTCTGATTTTGGCAAACGCTGCACTGGCCACTGCCCGCAGATGGCCCGCAGTCCTCGCTGACTGCGCATGCTCCGGCACCGCCGTTATAGCCAGCGGCCAGTTGCCTGACATCAGAACCGCAGACACCAACGAGGCTGCGCAAATAAGCAGCGGCGATGCATGCTTGGGCGGTGGCGTTATTTTCGCTTAGCAGCCATGCCTCATCAATATTTGCCGTTGTGCAGCCAGCTTTGAAACTATTAGCAGTCCCAACTTTCAGCTGAAAAAGTCCTAGGGACGGCGGGTCGGAGCGCGAGGTTTTGCCTTCGACTCCATTTGATTCTCGAGCCATGATTGCTTTCAACATTTTTACCGCGTCGATACCCGAAGCAATTTGTGTATTGCTTCCAACGCCCTGGACGATCTGATTATTCCAGCGGTTTACCGCGCTTTCATAGCAACCGTCGCCTGGGGCAACAGGACTGCAGATATTCAATGCAGAATCAGAGCATTGCACTCCTGAACACGTCCCGCCTGCAACTGCTGTGCCTGGAATTGCTGCTTGCTGCGCCATAGGTCCGAAAAACCTGAGTTGTGGACATTCATTTCTGATATTAGTAATGTCATACAAACATCCTGGTTCCCACCATTGCCTGGTTCCTTTTGTAGTGTCCCCCAGAATCCCATTAATAAGTAAATTAACAAAGACAAACGCCATCATAATAATCGCAAAACCAATCACGGCGTGAGAAATCGATTCTTTGCTCGATTGAATTTTTTCCGCGTTCCCAAGCGCGGTTACCATGCCAAACCCAGCGGTGACAATGAAATACATCGCCACCAGCGCAGCCATCGAGATCAAATAATTGATCGTGCGAATTATCAAAACAAACAAATGCCCGAGCTGGCAGTCAGCATGAGGATAATCTGCTAAAGTTTTCCCTGCTGGCAGCTGTAGGCGGCCTTGCGCATCTCGCGGGGGCTGATGAGCTGAAGTGCCACATGGCACAAGCGTTATCGCCTGCGCCTGAAGCGGCAAAAGGCTGACAAAGCTGACCACGATTAGCGCCGCAACAATAAACTGCTTCATAAATTCCGCAGCAAAAGGTTAACTTTCTGAACACCGGCGCCGATCGCGTCGTCCGCGGAAATATGGCGCAGGACGACATCATTGATCATCTGCAAAAAAATATTTTCGACAGCGTCATTGTCTGGTTTGTAAAAACTCTTGGCTGTCAGCGCGTTTTCCGCGAACACGCCAATTTCAGGATCAGCGATCTGGTCTTCTATGATGTCGAGGCGCGGCGAGACTTGCTTTACACCCTCGTAATAGGCAGGAAGTATCTCGCGGCTGGTGATAAATTTGAGAAATTGCCAGGCGATCTGCGGATTTTTGCTCTGCTTTGAGACGCCCTCGGCCCAATAGTTGGCAAAATTGACCCGCAAATTCGCGCCGTTCAGCTGCGGCACCCGGGCCACGCCATAGTTTAAGAACGGCGCTTTCTCGCGCAGAGTTTCCGCGAGATACGAATAAGAAAAAATCATGGCCGCCTGACCGGAAGCAAACGCGTCAATCGAGTTGTTGTTCCGTGCATTCCAGGTATAGATTGTTTTTGAGGGCTGCGCGAACTGCGTATAAAATTCTAGCGCTCGGACTCCGGGAGAATAAACGTCACCATTCGCGTCACGAACATCCTTATCGAATTCTGCTCCCCTGCGGTCTTTGCCAAAAATCGGCGTACCATTCTGCAGCATCATGAGACTCAGGATATCAGCGGCCCTATTGATATTATCTGCTGTCCCCAGCGCCACCCCGCTTCTCTGGAAATTCCCCAGCGAATCAAGACGAGTTAGTCTCGGCACAATGTTAACGAGTTCCTGCCAGCTGCTGGGCGGCAAAGCTATCCCCGCAGAACGCAGCAGGTCTTTATTGTAGTACAAAGCCAGCACATCCACTGACAGAGGCAGAGCGTAAATCTGATCGCCGGAAACCAGGTCAGTTTCCAAAACCTCAATGAAATCCTGCCGCAGCTCCCGGAGACCCAGAATAGTTGCCGGTGCCGGCGTCATTTTATCCCGATGTTTCGGCAGCCAATCGTTGTGCACAGAAAAAATATCAGGACCTTGGCCGGCGGCAAGCGCGTCAATGAGTTCGTCCTCAAAAGTTTCAATATTTTTTTGAACAAATCTAACAGATACGTTTGGATTGGCTTTTTCAAACGCTTCGATAAGAGAGCGTACCTGCCTGTCATCGTCAAAAACTTTCCACCACACCAGCTCCACCTTGGGACCGGTATCTTTCGGTCCGAGCCCGCACGCTTGCGCTGTAAAAACTACGGCAAGAATAGTCAGGATGATTTTGATTTTTATTTTACGCATGCAGCTTTTGCTTTATCTAAATATTTTTTTGACTCTGCCTGCCCGACTGAAATTTGCAAAGCAAATTTGGGCGGGTTTCACTTGAATATATGCTTAACTTTGTTTTTAATATCTTTCCTAGCGAGAGCAAACGCTCTGACTGCTTCGAGATAATTTACAGGATCGCCGGTTGTGTACCACTGGCCGCGCTCAATTTTTTTGAAATAAGCTTTCTTGCCACTTTTGATCAATTCATGTATCGCGTCAATGAGCCAGAGTTCACCCCCCTTGCCCAGGCGCTTTCGTGCGAGCACTGGAAAAATTTCAGGAGGAAGAATAAACCGGCCAATATTTGCCAGATTGGAGGGAGATCTTCCCGCTTCGGGCTTCTCAACAATACCTCGCATCTCCCCGGTTTTACTGCCTATAGAAGGCTCGATGATTCCGTATTTGTGGAGCTGGTCTCTGGCAACCACTTGCGCTCCCAAATATATTCCCGGATTTCGTCTGTAAGCCTTAACCATCTGAGCAGTAAACGAACTTTTTGACAGGACGAGATCGTCGCCGAAAGCGTAAACAAAAGGTTCGTTTCCGATCACTTTGGCAGCGTTCAAACAAGGAGTGCCATTGCCGTACGGGCCTTTCTGCCGGATATAAATGAAATTGGCCATTTCTGAGATGCGTATTATCTCCCTGAGCGTATCTTTTTTTCCGCTCTTGCGTAAATGTTGCTCCAGCTCCGGGTTATGGCCAAAATGATTTTCAATCGCGCTATAGTCAGAAGCGGTCACGATCACAATATCTCTGATCCCGGCTGCCACAAACTCTTCTACTATATATTGGATAATGGGTTTATCCACCACTGGCAGCATCTCCTTGGGCATGGCTTTAGTGCTCGGTAGAAATCTCGTGCCTTTGCCGGCCGCGGCAATTATTCCTTTGGTAATTTGCATGATTTTATTTTACCATATTTTTCCTATTTCCCCAATTTCCGTTTACAGCTCCGCTTTTGGACGGAACATTAGTGCCTCTGCCACATGATGAGTGCGAATGATAGCGGAATCCGCAAGGTCGGCAATGGTCCTGGCCAGTTTCAAAACCCGGTGATAAGCCCGCGCAGACAGATGCTGGCTGCCGACTGCGCTTCGAAGCAGCATGAGACCCGCGTCGTCGGGCCGGCAAAATTCTTTGATCTCTTTGATGCCCATTTCCGAATTGGTTTTGCCAAAACGCTCCTGCTGCAGTTTTCTTGCGGCCATGACCCTTGCGCGCACTGCGGCCGAATCCTCAAGCTCTGTTTCGTCCTCGATCTTTTCAAATGACAACCGCGGCACTTCGACATGCAAATCAATACGGTCCAGAAGCGGGCCAGAGATTTTCTTTTGATACCGCAGAAACTGGGTGGGACTGCAAACGCAAGTTTTCTCCGGATCACCGGCAAAACCGCACGGACATGGGTTTTGCGCCGCAATCAGCATAAATTTTGCCGGAAAAGAAACGCTTCGTGTCGCCCTGGCCACATTGATAATGCCGTCCTCAAGCGGCTGCCGCAGGCTCTCGAGAACATCCCTATGAAACTCTGGGAATTCATCAAGGAACAACACTCCGCGGTGCGCCAATGTTATCTCCCCTGGTTTAGGGTCTGTTCCGCCACCAACCAGGGCAATTCCTGAAGCCGTATGGTGCGGACTCCGAAATGGCCGCTCGCGCACCAGTCCTTGTTTAGCAGGCAGCAGGCCGGAGATACTGTAAATTTTCGTGGCTTCGAGAGCTTCGCCCTCAGAAAGCCGGGGCAAAATCGAGGCAAGGGCGCGGGCCAGCAAAGTCTTTCCTGATCCGGGCGGTCCGGACATTAGAACATTATGCGATCCTGCCGCTGCGATCTCCAGCGCGCGTTTCGCCATTTCCTGGCCACGGATCAGCCGAAAATCCCATGGTGTGGTCGAACTTTCACCCTGCGCATCAAAATCATCCGGCCTGGTGAAATAAACCTCGGGCGAAAAACCCTGTAAAACACGCAAAACAGCTGCCAGGCTTGATACTGCCACAATATTTATACCAGTGATGAGCGACGCCTCATAAGCATTCTCCTCGGGCACGAACATCGTAGTAAACCCTTTATTCCTGGCAGCTTCGGCAATGACCAGGACGCCGGAAACCGGCCGCAACTGGCCATCGAGAGCCAACTCGCCGACAAACAGCTTCCCTGCCGGATCAAATTGCATCTGTCCTGAGGACAGTAATATGGAAACCGCTATTGGCAAATCATAGTGCGTGCCGATTTTTGGCAGATCCGCTGGCGCGAGGTTCACCGCGACCCGGCTTTTGGGGAACTGAGTGCTGGAATGCTTGAGTGAGGATTTGACGCGCTCTTTGGATTCTCTGATCGCCGCGTCTGGCAAACCGACGATGATGGTGGCGGGCAGGCCGTTCGAGATATCAGTTTCAATTTCTACGAGTTCAGCGCTAAGGCCCAGGACCGCGGCTGAATAAATTTTTTGCAGCATATCTTCAAGCAGCCTTTCTGAAATTTGTTACCAGAAGAAATATTATGCCGAGCCATACTGCGATATCCGCGATATTCATCATGGCAATGCCCGCATCAATAAAATCCCGAACATACCCGAGAATAAAACGATCCAGAAGATTAGAAACCGCCCCCGCAAGAATCAAAACAAAATCGAGGCTCGGTCTCCGAAAATAATAAATATAAAGTACGGCAAACAAAACCAGAAGCAATGCTATCAGCATGGCATCAAAAAAACCCGGCAGATTGATTCCGAGAATCATGCCGGGATTTTTTATAATCGGGAAATTTTCTGCGGCGTAAAGCTTAGTAATCTGATCGAGTCCCACCACGAGAACACCAACAAAAAAAAATTTAGCTGGCGTTGTCATGTTGCACGCAGTTCTCCGCTTCCGGAACTGCCTCGAGTCTCGCCCCTTGGATCTCTTCGCCGCCGACCGCGCAGATCCCATAATTGCCTTTATCGATCCGCGCGAGCGCGGCTGAGACGCGGTTCAACTTTAGTTCAAGATCATGCTCCTCAGCGATATTCATTTCGTAAGCAGCGACCTCGGCCGCGTTGTCCTCTTCAGTGGAACCGAAATCCGGATACTTGGCATGGAAATCGCCGTTGGTCTCGTCCTTGCTGGCTACCCGAGCAAGCAAGCTCTCCAGGCGATCCTTTTCCTCAAGCAGTTTCTTTTTGTTCTTCTCGATTAGCGTATTCATCATGATGGAATGATATATGAAAATGATTTTCTAGGCAATAAAAAAAGGCTTATGCGCGATAGAGCTAAATTAAAATAATATATCTCTGGGCATAAGCCCTGCCCTTTGACAGGGTGGGCTCACGCACTGGCTGAACCCATCCGCCAACCGGCGGATCGGTGCAAGCAGTGCGTGGACCTACACTACATCGTCAAAAAGCGAATCTTGTATTATCCAACCTGTTTACAAGGAACATCTCCTGTACCGTTCTTATGGTCCGAGCGAGTCGGGCCTAAAAACTCTTTTTGTTTATTTTGGTTTTTTTAGGGAAACCGCTAACTGTTATAACTAATTTTGGTTATAACACTTTCATTTTGTTTTTGTTTTATCGGAATAGGCGGGTTGGAACGCCTGCGACGAACAGTAAGTCAGGAGGGGGAAGCCGCTTCTAGGTCAGTTTCTTTCCTCTCATGGCTACTATTGGTCTCCGCCAGCTGGCGGGTTTTTATTTCAAGGTGCGAATCTCACTTCAATAAAACAATGATAGCAGAAAAACAGCCGTTTGTCAACGGCTGTTTTCCGCATAAATCTGCGAAATTTGCTCCGGGCTGATTGTGGATATTAAAAATTCCGGAAATTCTTCAAAATATTTCATGAACGACTGATCATAGTCGCTGATGATGCGCGGATCGAGGATGAAGATGTTTTTTCTCTCACCTGGCGACGCCAAAAACGATGATACTAAACGGTGAAGCTGCGCGATGGCCCGCGGGAGGATTGCCTCTATAAAACCGCCGCGCGGATCGAGACCCAAGAGAGAAGATTTGGAACCGCGCGCTTCAAACGGCAGCCGGAAAATCACGAGAGTGTCGAGCGGCGGCAGATTCTTCCACTGTTTCACAAGCGCGTGCAACGTAAGAATCAAAATCAATTTCTTTGCGCTTTGGCTACGCAGCTTTTTTTTGAGCGCGGCCACGCTGCCGGAAAATTTATAAGTCAGAATCTCAGTTTCAGCAAAGGCCGGGTCGCGCGAGACTAAACGATACGCTTCCGCCAGCTGGTTTTCGTTTGGCACCAAAAGCAAGGCGCGCCCTTGAAGGCTGGCAAACAGCCGCCCCTGGTCGGCAGCGCCAAGATTCTTGAAAAAAATCCGAACAGGAATTTCCTGAGACTGTTTCTCCTCGAGGCATTTTGTAACCCGATACTCGTTGAGCCCCAGCCGTTTTTCGAAATATGCGCGCGAGGCATTTGGCAGCACCGCGTCAACAATAGTCACGCCAGAAAAACTTTTCGAGAAATTTTTCCATTCGGCGGCCAGGTCTTTTTTTTGCAGATTGAGGTCCACCCAGGATGGACCAAATTCCAGCCAAGAAATATTTTCTTCGCTCGGAGAAAGAAAAAAATTATCAACAAAAATTGCTGCTTCATCAACCGCAGCTTTGAGAGCGGACATTTCATTTTGTATTTCCTCTTCCGCAAAAGACACCCCTTGTTTCAAAAACGCGGAAAAATTTTCCAATTTGTTTTTCAGTTTTGAAGCTGGGTGGAACAATTTTTGAAACCGATCGTGGACACGCTCTGCTTCATCCACGACCAAATTCTCGGAGAATTCGCCAATACGTTTCAAATACACAAGATGTAAGATCCCAAAAAACAAATCCAGCTCATTGAGCATGCTTTCCACTTCATCAGGGACATTGCCTGCGATGCTGTCTTGCCCGTCCTCGATACCGTACAGCGGCGAGAAAAAATTTCTGATTTTTTTCAGATTCCAGCGCGCGATCATGGAATCAGTAAATTTATCCTCAATAACGGAAAGGTCAAACAACACAAGGTGTTCTTTATTAAATTTTTTTGACCAATGCTTGGTAAGATTCAACACTGTTCCCAAATCCGCGAAAACCGGTGATTCAATTTTCGCGTCTAACTCCCGCGCGTAACCGCAATCGTGCCTCAGGCACAGTCGCGGGTTCACGAGCAACGAGTTCATAACAGCGGCCTCGTCTGGGGACCATTTCAGCCTGCCAAGATCAAGACTCTTGGCAGTCGCAAGCATAATCTCGATTTTAGCAAGCGCGCGACCCAAAGTTTCCGAATATTTTCCCTGCGCCGAGAGCAACTCCAAACGCTTGTCACAGAGAGCAGAGGCAGGATTGACCATAATCTTGCCGCGGACGCTTGCCAAAAACGGCCGGTGCGGCAGCGCGATTATGGCTGGCTGTTTGCGAGTGGCAAATTCAGCCAAAATCTCCTCCAGGCGGTTAAACGACAGCGGATGGCAATAAATAGTCTGATCTTTGAACTCAATGTCAGCCAAATGCGGTTTGATTTCCGGCGCTAAGATGGACGGAATCAGTTTGGCCGGCAGCTGCACCTCAGGTAAATCGGCGATAATGCTTCCCAGAATCCCGGATGATCTCGCTAAAATCTGCTTGACCTTGCTCTGCAGCCGGGCAGGCAAAGTCAAAAAATCATTTAAAATCGCGGCCGCGACCTCGGCGGTATTCTGGCAATCCACAAGCGCGCGATGCGGAGCGTCCTTTAGCACGCCAAACCCTTCTGCCAATGATTCCAGGGAATGCGACTCGAGCAGCGGAACTAGTGTGCGGGCAAGTTCCAGTGTGTCGAACGCTTCGTTTTTGAGACGCAAGCCCTGATTTTTTAGATATCCTAAATCAAACTGCACGTTGTGCCCGGCGATCACATGCTTGCCTGCAAATTCTTCCACCCGGCCGCGCACCGCGGGCCACGCTGGCGCAGCGGTTAGCTCTTCTTTTTTTATCCCAGTTATGGCGAGGGCGGTTTCCGACGGCTCGATCTCAGGGTTCACCAAAAGAGACAAAGTTTTCCCGAATTTGGCTTCTACCATTTTCTTTTTGGCGTTCCAGACCAGATCAAACTCTGCCGCTCCGATTTCCATGATTTTTCCTTCCTTGAAATCAAGATGCGTAGTTTCCAGATCGAGCGCTACAAATTGTTTCTGATAAACCATGGCTGAATTATAACAGCTTTAGTCTGAGCTTGCCTGCCCGCCATCGGCTGCGCCTCAGGCGCTGCAGGCGGGTCGAAGGGTAACCAAAACTCCCCTTTCGGGGAGTTTGAGTTTTGTTATTCCTGATCTTCTGGAATCTTTCCTTCTTTTACTGCCTTGCGAACCGCCGCGTCTATCTCTTTGGCGACTTTGGGCGTGTCGCGCAGAAACTGTTTGGCAACCTCTCTGCCCACGCCGAGGCGCTCCTGCCCAAACAAAAATGTGTTGCCGGTTTTGCCGATAACCTGAAGCGCCACGCCAGTATCAAGCAGGTCGCCGGCATAGGAAATTCCTTCGTTCCACATGATGTCAAACTCGGCGATTTTGAAAGGGGCGGCGACTTTATTTTTTACGATTTTAACTTTGACGCGGTTGCCAAGCACGCGGTCGCCTTGTTTGATCTGCGCTGATCTTCGCACTTCCATTCTCACGGACGAATAAAATTTGAGGGCCTGCCCGCCCGTGGTAGTTTCTGGATTGCCAAACATCACGCCGATTTTCATGCGGATTTGGTTGATAAACACTACGGTCGAACGGGATTTGGAAATGATCGCTGTGAGCTTTCGCAGGGCCTGGCTCATGAGCCTGGCATGGAGTCCCATGTGTGAGTCACCCATTTCGCCTTCTATTTCAGCACGGGGCGTGAGCGCAGCGACCGAATCCACCACGATAATGTCAACTGCGTTACTGCGCACCAATGTTTCAACAATATCGAGAGCCTGCTCGCCAGTATCGGGCTGGGAGATAAGCATCTCGTCAAGCTTCACCCCGATTTTTTCCGCGTATTCCGGATCCATGGCATGCTCTGCGTCTACGAACGCGGCTTGCCCCTTGCGTTTCTGAATCTCCGCGATCATGTGCATGGTCAGAGTGGTTTTGCCGGAAGACTCAGGGCCGTACACCTCGATGATGCGGCCCTTGGGGATGCCCCCTACCCCGAGCGCAAGGTCCAGAGAAATGGAACCGGTCGGCCAGGACTCTACATTGAGAGATCTCGCCTCGTTGAGCTTCATGATCGAACCATCGCCGAATTTCTCGCGAATCTGATCAATCGCACTATCCAGGGCATCCTGCTTTCCCCCTGTTTCGATTTTTGTGTCCACGTCAATCTTAGCCATGCCTAAATTATACCATCATTTCGTGAATTCAACATCCCTGAGCATTTCGCCTTCCTTGCCCATGAGACCGATGTCTTGGCCGCTCAAAATCACTTTTGTCGAACCAGCATTGCCGGTGCTGATTCGAACGGAACTGCTGGCTCTCACAGCGCGAGATGACCCGGCGAGCATTGTCCCGGTAAACTCTTCTTGACCATCAACCTGGATGCTGACCCAGGCGGCTTGCGGGCCAACCACCAGCTCCAATTGGACTTCACGAATTGTCTCAGGCGTCGTTGTCGGCATTTCTGGATCAAACGCGCCGGCGATCTGTTTTTCAGGAATCACAATTGATCTGGTGACCACGGTTTCTTTTTCAAATTTACTCACGGCTTTGATCACGAGAGTGTTGGTGCCTGGCGCAAGGCTGAGGTTCTCTCGAAACTCTCCGTTAACATCCACAACCACGAGCTGGTTGTTCAAATAAACTGTGGCGCCCGCCTCGGTTTTGCCGCGCACGACAATAAGGCTTGTGTCGGCAAAGCCATCCTGTTCCGGGGAATAAACCGCGAGCGCAGGCGGCCGCCTGACTGAACTGATTTGAAAATACAAATATGAGAGACTGAGAACACCAATCAGCGCAACTGCGAGCACGGCCACCGTCCGCGGGCTAAACACAAATTCAGGCACAACAACCTTGGACTGCTTAGGTTTGATTGCGATATTTTCTTCCATGTCTTTTTCAGCTTCATACAACGAAAACCAGGCGTTCTCGTCCGCCCGATAAATCTTCGCCAGGGTTTTGATAAACCCTTTAACATAAACCCCGGCCGGCAGGCGCGAATAGTCCCCCTGATCGAGCGCGTCCAAATATTTCGGAGGGATTTTGGAGAGTTTAGAAATCTCGACAACACTAATGCCGAGATGGTTCCTGGCTGCAATCAAATGTTCGCCCAAAGTCTGTGATTTGATTTGCTTTGTGACGAAAGCCATGTTTAGGTACCCTCGCCTTCTTCGTCGTGTCCGTAACCTTCTTCTCTTTGGACGCCGTCAGCTTCCGCGCCCGCCACATACACATCTCTAGGTTTAGCTCCGTCAGCAGGGCCAATCAGACCTTTTTCTTCCATGAGGTCGAGGAGCCTCGCGGCTCTCGCGTAGCCGATGCGCAGCCGCCGCTGCAGGAGTGAAGCAGAGGCTTTCCCGGCAGTCTTTACCACATCAACCGCTTCCTCAAGCATGTCATCGCCGTCCTCATCATCTGCCCAGCTGCCACCAAGCGCGGTTCCCGGCCGCTGTTTTTCAAGGATTTCCGGAGAGTACTCGACCTCGCCTGCCTGGCCGGCGACAAACTCGACAACATTTTTTACCTCTCGTTCGGAAATATACGAACCTTGCACGCGCTTGGGTTTTCCAAGCTCGGCCGTAATATAGAGCATGTCCCCGCTGCCGAGGAGTTTTTCCGCTCCCGAGGCATCGAGAATGGTTCTGGAATCCACCTGGCTAGCCACTGCAAAAGCCATGCGCGCGGTAATGTTAGCCTTGATGAGACCCGTGATAATATCCACTGACGGACGCTGGGTCGCAACCACAAGATGCACGCCCACAGCCCTCGCCATCTGCGCCAGTCTCACAATCGCGGCTTCCACGTCCTGCTGCGCCACCGCCATGAGGTCAGCCAGCTCATCCACCACGATCACTATATAAGGAAGCTTGTTTTCGGCTTTCGAGTTGTACTCGAGGATATTTCGCTTCTTGGCTTCGGCAAGCAAATTATATCTGCGATCCATTTCCGCCACCGCCCATTTCAAAGCGTTTACTGCTTTATCATGGTCAATAACCACGGGCGTCAACAAATGCGGGATGCCATTATAAAGGTTGAGCTCCACGCGTTTCGGGTCAATGACAATCATGCGCAGCTCCTCGGGAGAATTCCGATAGAGAAGCGAAATCATCAGCGCGTTGATGCCAACACTCTTGCCAGTACCGGTGGCGCCGGCAATCAGGAGGTGCGGCATCGCCGCTAGATCAGCGATAATCGGGTGGCCAGCCACGTCCCGGCCAAGCGCGAACGCGAGGTTAGATTTGTGGCCGGCGAATTTGTCTGTTGAGATAACGTCCTTGACGCGCACGATCGCGGTGGAGCGGTTCGGGATCTCAATGCCCACCAGGGCTTTCCCTGGAATCGGCAGCTCCATTCTGACGGAGCTGGCGGCGAGCGCGAGCGCCAGATCATTTTGCAGCGCGGCAATCTGGGATAATTTAATACCTTGCGCGGGCCGCAGAGTATATTGCGTGACTGTCGGCCCGACATTGACCTCCCCCATTTCAACCTCAATGCCAAAATCCGAAAGAGTTTTCTGAATGATTGTCACATTCGCTTCAATATTGCCGCTGTCAACCTCAGTATGTGAATCTTCAAGAAGATCAAGAGGCGGCAGCTGCCAATTGCCTTTTTTAAATTTCGTGAGGAGAGTCCCGCCAGCCAAAGCCGCAGCCACTGCCGAGTTGGCAGGAATGTCACCCGGCTTATTGACCTTGATCGCTGGCCGATCTTCTTCACCCATGTCCGCGGCTGGCGCAGTATTGACCTTGGAAGTGGTAAAACCAGCAGTCTGCATTTTGTTAATTTTGATCTCCTGCATAATCTCACGCTGCAGTTTTTTGCCAAGCGGCTCTTTTTCTTCTCTTTCCTTCCTCTTAAACAGGTTTGCGAGGTTAATATCAAAAATCAGAATCAAAGAAATGACAATGCCAGCTACATATATAGACAGGGTCGGCCAGAAATCCAGAAACCGGTAAAGCGGCAGTGCGGATAATACGCCAATATACCCCCCGCCCACGTATTGGCCTTCCGCCCCCATTTTCACGAGGTCGAAACCCGAGTTAGGATTGCCCCGCATGGCCAGAAGATGAAGCAGCCCGGTCAGGGCCACCGTAAGAACTCCGCCGCCAATATAGATCTGCAGATCAGATTCCTCATTCTCTTCTCCGTCGGTATTACGGCGGGCGGCAAAAAATATGGCCAAAGCCAGGCTAAAGAAAATCAGTGGCAGCACCAACGCCGCCTGACCAAAGAGCAAACCGAAAATTTTATTGAGAAGTTCGCCAAATTTGCCTGCCTGATCAAAAAACGCCAAAAAAGAGATCACAGCCAAAGCCAAAAACACCACGATCAGGATGCCCCGCTTCAAACCTTGGGATAAATGAAACTCTGGCAACTCTTCCCCGCCCCTTACTTTGATTTTACGTTTCTTTGGCATGAATTTTGTAATTTATTGTACCACAAATGCTAAATTACTTCAGTTCCGACCTGTAGTGGATTCGCGAGAAAACAAAAACCGGCGTTGCCGCCGGATATTAACTTCAATTTTCTATTTTCTATTTACTATTTGCTGTATTCATTCCATCTGGCTTTTGACTTTGACTTTCTTGGTCTTGGACCGCGAAGCTTTGGGAAGGATCAGGGTTAGGATGCCGTCTTTGATGTCAGCCACGCTTTTGTCCACATCCACCTCGAACGGCAGGTCAAATGACCGGTAGAAACTGCCCCAGTAGCATTCTTGCATCAGATAGTCCTCGTCTGACACCTCTTGCTCCTGCTTGCGCTCGCCCCTGATCGTTACCCGGTCATCAGCAATCGTGATATCAAGATCGTCAGGCTTTACGCCCGCGATCGTGGATTTGATGACGAGATTGTCTTTGGTGTGATAAATATCGAGCGCGAGCTGTCCTTCCGCGGATTCTTCTGGAGCCTCAAGCGCTTCATCGCTGCTGCTCTCGTGGATTTCCACTATCTCGTCGTCACCAGAACCAAAAATTTTTCCTAAAATACCCATGTCTTAAATATAGAGGCGATCGAGCGCTGCTGTCAATGAAACAGCCTCTTTCGGTTTGATTATTTTCTCGTAAGCAGCAATTTTGTCGTGTTTAATCTCATTTTTCAGAATCTGTTCCACTAGCCGAACCGCTTCCATGGGATTGCGGCCATGCCAAGCAATACTGTGGTGTTCGAGGTAGTGCATGTTTCTCATTTCATGCCCCGGGTGCGCGTCAGTGATCACAATCGGCAGACCTTTGGACACCGCTTCCGCAATGGTTGGCCCGCCCGGCTTTGACACCAGCACGTCTGCCGCGGACATCAAAATCTCTTGATCAGTTACATACCCGAGGACAGTGAGCGGATGCTTTAGCGAAGGGTCGATCATCTCCAGCTCTATTTTGAGCGCTTCGTTTTTGCCAGTCACTACCGCGATCTGAAAAGGGATCTCGCTTTCTCTCAAACGGCGGACAATCTCCTTGGAAGCCATCAGTCCCCGGCGGCCGCCCGAAACCAAAACCACTGGCGCTTCTGTGCTGAGTCCAAACTCTTTCGCAGCCGCGGACCTCGCAACCTTTTGCAAATACTTTTCTGAGATAATCATGCCTGTCACCGCGAGCCTTTCTTCGGCAACCCCCATCGCTCTTAGCTCTTCTGCTTGCAGAGCTATATTACAGAGATAAAGGTCAACCTCCTCAAACAACCAAAAACGATGCAAATGATAATCAGAAAACGCGGCCACCAGCTTGCCGTTATATTTTCCCTTGGCCTTGAGGTAAGCCACAATCCCGGATGGCGCAGACTGCGTGCTGATCACAATGTCGGGCTGGTATGTTTCGAGGAGCTTTAAAACATGTTTGTGCTTGAAAGCGGCAATCGTTTTCCTAAAGGGCAAAATGAACGTCTGAAATTGATCAGAATAGATTATTCCCCAAACAAAAGACAGCTTCTCAATGATAAACAGATAAATTTTTTCCGTGACTGCAACAAATGTGCCGCGCTCGACGCGCTGGATATCATCAATGCGCACCTCATATTTACCGCTCTTGAGGAGCTGGGCATAAATATTCTGGGCCGTAACCTTTATGCCGTGGCCCACTGACGTATGCAAAATTAAGATTTTCTTTTTATTACCCATTTGATAGATACTGATTGAATAGATTGAGCCAGTTTAACATCAGCCGCGGCATCAGGAAATGTTCAATCACATGCCGCCTCCCGGCTTCGCCCATTTTGTCCCGAAGGGCTTTGTCTTCTAAAAGCTTCAAGATGTCATCAGCAAATCCTTCAATGTCAGCGGGCTCATGCAAAAAACCATTGATGCCATCTGCAATCTGTGTTTTTATACCACCCACGTTCGAGGCGACAACTGGTGTTTTTTTGAACATGCTTTCCGAGATAATCAGGCCAAAGCCTTCACGTACTGATTTTTGTATGGCGACAGTTGAAACGCGCTGCAAAGCATTGGTCAAAATCGAATCGTGAAACAAGATGATTTTTACATCATCCTTGTACTGGCTCTTTTGCAAAAATTTTTGCACCTGGTCGTAAATCTCCTGGCCTTCCGGGTCGTCGTCAGCCAAAGCACCTAGTAATATCAGCTGGCAATCAAACCTGGCTTTGACCTTTTCAAAAACCCGGATCACTCCGATCGGGTCCTTCCATTTATCGAACCGTGAAACCTGGATCAGGATCGGCTTATCAAGGGCGATGGAATGCTCGGCCAATTTTTGGTTTATCAAACCATCAGGCAAATCCCTGTTTTTTTCGCTGAGAGCATTGATAGCAGGAGCGATGACGCGCTGAGGTATCGGTAAATCAGGTTTCCTGAAATCCTCATGAGAGATAATCATTTCGTTGTATTTGCCGATGTATGATTTTACAAAATCCCAAGCTTTCACGACCGGATCAGTTACGTCTATGTGCAGTCTGAATATCCAGGGCTGCTTGACACTCGTCCTTGCGAATTCCACCAATGGCAACGGCTGTGGATCATGGATAACGACCAGATCATAGACGGAAAAATCATTGTCCGCCGCGAAAACCTTGTTGGTTTCCAGATACAGTTTTTTTTCGAGGTCACTAAACTCTGTCTGTTCTCCCTGCAGCGCGTTGTGCATTTTTTTGGTAACGCCAAAAAATGATTCATCCCCGGTAATAACCCTCCATTCTACATCTACCCCTACCTGGTTTAACAGGGGCACCAGGCTGTTCAGGATCTCTGCCACTCCCCCGCCGCGGTTGGTCGAGTTAACCATGACGATTTTTTTGCCAGACAGCTTTTGAGCGAGATTTTTGATCTCGCTTATTGTTTCCGCGCTTATAAATTCCCGATAATCATCAAGCTTGAACATTTTTTGGCCTAAAAATCAATAATACCACGCCGGCCATCAGAACAAATGCCCCCAAGGCAATCAGTACACTATAGACCCCGATGCGGTCAGTCAAAAAGCCAATCAAAAACAACATAGCCGCGGCAGTCAT